>LUMB01000097.1_pt1 | contig 18675 bp, 19 predicted proteins | sample 730021 | NCBI WGS metagenome assembly LUMB01 (sample SAMN03860274, study PRJNA289734) | marine metagenome | biome: seawater column; feature: ocean; material: water; isolation source: Red Sea water column Station 91 - depth 25m | place: Saudi Arabia: Red Sea | collected 2011-10-15 | depth 25 m
ATTTTTAAGAGCAACATTAATACTATTTTTATGTCTTGAAAGACCAGTTTCCATACACATAAAACCTGCTTGCATTATGAAAACTAAAATTGCGCAATCTATAACCCAAAGGGTATCAACAAATGATTTTACTGATTCCAAATCTACATTCTCCATTCTTCTTCCTTAGGTTATTATTAAAAGACTATACATTAAATAATTCTGGTGCTCAAAATAGGTTTACTACTCTTTTTTCTTCCAGATATAATAGAATAAATAAGGTGATAAAGCAGGAACTAGACCAAACCAAATCCACTCATCCCATCTAAAACTTTTATCTAAACTTGGATTCCTTAGTCCATTCCACCAGGTTAAATAACCGATAAATATTATCCAGCCTAAACTAAGTGTGTAATAAATTTTTTGATTTTTTGTTGTTTCAGAATTTAAGAAATTAGAGATTAGTTTTTTTATTGGCTCTAAATTCATTTAAACTAACACTTATTATTTCTATCAACTCTAGTATCAGCGAATAATTCTATTTTACACCCACTACGGTTATTTTCCTCTATAGCTTTTGCTTTAAAACCTGAAGTATCATTAGAAATACAAATCCAATAACCATTTAATGCTTTTTTATTTTTTGGATCTATTATTGTTTTCGAACCACCCAATAAATCAGTTTCTATTGATTGAGATGTATTGACGGTAGCTGTACAGTCACCACTGGTGTTATTGTAATAGTATATTTGATTGTCTGAGTAATATTCGGTTTGAGCTAGCGCTATTTGTCTTAGTACATTCTCAGTTGATTTTTTCTTAGTTGATGAAACGTAACCATTATAACTTGTTATTCCAATAGCAGCTATAATCCCTAAGATTGCTACGACAACCAAAAGCTCAATGAGTGTAAAACCCCTGCTTTTGGCTGTCATAAGAAATTTATTATTATTCTATGGTAACCGTACCAGATAAGATGTCTTCATCTTTTTTAGTGCACGATTTTACAGTAACTGTAGTTCCATCATCCGTTACATAAGTTTCACCTTCATTTCCTGTTGCTTTGCAATCAGAAAAAGCTGTTGAAGTTATTGCAGACTTAGATGTTTTATATGGATTTTTAAATTCAGTGCCTAATGCGTCTGAAACTCCTGTGGCAACTGCACCGCCATTTTTTCTGTCATCACATTTTAAGTTGTTTGACATTACATTTGTTTCACCAAGCTCACATTTTTTTAACTCAGCTGCAACGTATTTAATTATAGCTGCTTGATTAGATTTAACCGCTGATTTTTTTGCTCCTGATGTGTAGCCAGAATAAGCAACAACTCCAACTGCTGCTAAAATACCGATAATTGCTACAACAACTAATAATTCTATAAGTGTAAAACCTTTATTATTTTTTTTCATAAGTTTTGATCCTATCGTAAATAAAAATATGTATATACATATAATTTATATATTTTAAAAGACAATATCTACACTCTAAAAGTAATCAAATTGGGTCATTTTTGTTGATTTAGCTAAGAAATTTAATAAATATTAATATTTATGTCATATAAAGTTACTGAAGAGGGAGATGTATCCATTGTTCACCTTGATGGTGAAATTGACATGGATGTAACTGAAAAAGCAAAAGAAATTATAATGCCTTTAATAGAGGCAAAGAAAGAAGTTCAATATATGGACTCATCTGGAATCTCTGTTCTTATTGAGAGTCATCAAAAAGCGAATGAGTTGGGAAAAAAAGTAATTTTAAAAGATATTAGTAAATCAGTTTTAAAAGTAATTATGATGGCAAAACTCGAGCAAATATTAAATTTAGGATAAATAATGGTTGCACTAAGACAAATTTCAGAACAACGAGACTTTGTTGTTAGTTCTGCAAGTTTGAAGGACGTAAGATCATTTTCTAGAGAAGTATTTGAAAAAGTAAATATCGAACAAGATTTAAAAGATGAATTAGTCCTAGCGATTGCTGAGGCTGCACAAAATATTGTCAAGCATGCTTATCAAGGTGAAGACACTGAAGATAAAATGGAGATAAAAATTTCTTTAAACAATGGTGAATTAGAGATAGGTTTTTTTGATAAGGGAAGACCTGTTGATAAAGAAAATGTTCGGCACAGAAAAATTGATGATGTTAAGCCAGGTGGTTTAGGAACTTTTTTTATACAACAAATTATGGACGCTGTAGTATTTAAAGAAGGTGAAAAGCCTTGGATAAATCATTTAATTTTAACAAAGAAAATAAATTATTAACTTCCAATAATCGCACCAACGTTGAATATTGGTGAGTACATCGCAATCATTAATCCACCAATCATTGTTCCCATAAATACAATCATAATAGGTTCAATTAAACTAGACATGTTATCAACGGCGGTGTCAAATTCCTCTTCGTAATAAGCAGAGACAGAACTAAACATCTCATCTAAATTTCCTGTTTGCTCTCCAACAGAAATTAATTGGCTAAACGTTGGTGGAAATACTGGTTCTTTTAAAAAAAGTTTTGTTAATGTGTCTCCTGAGAATACTCCTTTTTTAACATTTTCTAATGCTTGTGTTACTACATCATTGTTGCTGACTGATTTAGCAATTTCAATACTTTCAAGTAAATTAACTCCTGCAGCACTTAAGTTTCCCATGATCAATGAAATTCTTGCTATTAAAGACTTTAAAATCATATCACCAAATACTGGCATTTTAAGAACTTGTTGATGCCATTTATATCTTACTGCTGGCATCTTTGTAGTGGTGTATTTAAAAATAATAAATATTGTAAGTAGCACCAAACCTAAAGTTAAACCACCAGCGCCTCTCATAAAATTACTTGCAGTCATAATTACTGCAGTTGGTGTTGGTAATGCAACACCCATTCCATCATACATTTTAGCAAATACTGGAACAACTTTAATTAACATGAAAACCATAACTATTATGGCGACTGAAAACATAACCACTGGATAGGTTAATGCACTTTTAATTTTCTTTTTTACTTTTTCTCTTTTCTCAAGAGAGTCGACTAATTTAAGCAAGAAAACATCTAATTTACCACTGGCTTCACCTGCTTTGATAAGATTTATATAAACATTATCAAATATTTTTGGGTATTTTTCAAAACACTTTGATAAAGTGATACCACCTTCAAGATTTTTTCTAACATCTTCAATAATTTCTTTCATTGTGGGATGCTCAATTTGATCTCTTAACATTCCCAACACATTTAATATTGGCAATCCAGCTTTTACCATTGTTGCAAACTGTTTGGAGAAAATCATTACATCTTCTGGCTTTACTTTCTTTTTTCCAAATGAAAATCCACCACCCTTTTTTTTATCTTTTTCTGCTTTTTTCTTTTTAACTTTTGTTAAATTTGTGATTATTACTTTTTGTTCTTTAAGTTTAAACGAGGCTTCCTCTTGATTAATTGCCTCAATCTCACCCTCTATATATTTACCTGCAGATATACCTTTATATGAAAATGTTTCGGATGACATTTTTAATCCATCGATAGAACTCTATCGTATTCTCTAAAATTCAAGTCTCCTGTTAAAATAAGCTCTCTTCCCATATCTTGCATTGTTCTAAAACCTTCATTGGCAGCAATTTCTTTTAACTCAGGAGTAGTTGCTTTTCTTAAAATTGCTTCTTTAATTGGTTTTGTAACATTTAAAATTTCATAAATTCCCATTCGTCCTTTATATCCACTACCTTTGCATTTCTCACATCCTTTACCCTTTTGAACTTTTGCTCTTGATGCTTGTTCTACAGTAAATCCTAAGTCAGCAAGAGCTTTTGGAGTAATATCTTCATCAGGCTCTCTACATTCAGTACAAGTTTTTCTTGCAAGCCTTTGTGCTAGCACAAGTGAAACAGCTGCACTTATTAAATAATCTGGGGTTCCCATGTTCTGTAATCTAGTAATTGTGCTTGGTGCATCATTTGTGTGTAAAGTGCTAAATACTAAGTGTCCTGTTAGTGCTGCCTTTAATCCGATATCGACAGTTTCTTTATCCCGCATCTCACCAACAAGAATAATTTCTGGGTCTTGTCTTAAAAAAGATCGAAGTGCTGCAGCAAAATTTAAACCAATATCATCTTTTATTTGAACTTGTCCAACACCATCCAATTCATATTCAACTGGGTCTTCAGCAGTTAAAATATTTAAATGTGGTTTAGAAACTTCTTTAAGAATACTGTAAAGGGTTGTTGTTTTTCCTGAACCCGTTGGTCCTGTTACGAGTACTAATCCCTGCGTTCCATGAATTGCTTTTCGTAAATTAGATAGATCTGTTTCCTCAAAATTTAATTGTTCTAAACTTATGTCTCCAGCATCTTTGTTAAGTACCCGCATTACAATTCTCTCATTGTTTGCAGTTGGTAAAATAGATAATCGAAGATCAACTACTTTTCCGTCTATTTTAAATGGTATAGCTCCATCTTGTGGTAACCTTCTTTCAGCAATATCAAGTTTACCCATAATTTTAAAACGTGTAACTACTGCCCCATAATTTGAATGAAGAAATTTCGCAAAATGCTCTTGTTCAGTTAAGATACCGTCCAATCTATATCTAACTCTTGATGAAAATCTGTACGGTTCAATGTGAATATCTGATACACCAGATTTAATAGCTTCTGCAACTACAGCTGTACTGAATTTGATAACGTCAGATTCATTTTCAATAGCTTCGATATCTTCCTCTGGTTTTTCTTCTAATACCTCAGCATTTTCATCAACATCATAATCAAAAGTTTTTATTTTTTCACTATTAGCCTTTTGAATAGACTCCATTGTTGTTTCACCATCAGCTAATAATCTGTCTATATACGATGAAATATCTGAAATTTTAGCAGCGTGTAATTCAATATCTTTTTTTGTGATAGTTTTTAAATTTCGCATCAAACTTAATTTTGAACTGTCTGGAATTGCTATATGTAATATATTTCCCTCAATTTTGAATGGGGCTATAAAATTCATATTTATATAATTTGAAGGAAGAATAGATTTTATTTCATCAGTGATTTCAACAGTCGATAAATCAATTACATCAAGAGATTGTTCATTTACTAAAAGATCTAAAATTTTTTGTTCGTCAGTTAACTTTAATTCAAATACTGCTTCTATTTGAGATTTTTCCCCCTCTGAAGAGGCTTTCTTGATATCAACTAAATCCTTTCCAGAAATAATATCCTGATCAATTAGAATATTAATTAAATTTATTTCAGACTCTCTACTAATTTTAAGCATTATAAAATTCTTGGCGCTATAAATATAAGCAACTCCTCTAAATTATCTTCATTCTTTTTATATTTTAATAGATTACCAATTACAGGGACATTTCCAAGACCTGGAACCTGTTCATTTGCTTTTGTCACATTATTTGATTTTATTCCACCAATTACAACAATATCTCCATCAGCAACCAATAATTTCGTGGTAATTTCCATCTTAGTTATAGGAGGTTCTGACTGAGAAGTATCAGCATCATCATTATTTACCTGAATGTCTAACAACACATTACCATCTCCAATAATGCTAGGTGTAACTTGAAGTTTTAATGCTGCCTCTTTAAATGATGTTGATGTTGTACCTTCAGATGTTGTTTCGTAAGGAATTTCTTTACCTTGCGTAACCGATGCTGGTTGATTGTTGATTGTAAATACTTTTGGATTTGAAATTGTCTCTACTATACCTGTTTTTTCTAAAGCTGTAATTTCAGCTTTTAATACAGCCGATCCTGTTCTTTTTAATACTCCAATACCACTCGTCGCTCCAATTGCAGGTAAATTTGTTAAACTATCTTTAGCTGTTTGAACAAGTGCAGCAGATGTATCATCTAAAGTTCCTGATGAGCTTGTTGTACCAATAACTCCACCAATTTGCTCTTGTTGTCTTTGGTAATATCCCCCTAGTCTTGTTCCAAGTTGTCTCTCAAATTCAGAAGTAGCTTTTACTACAAATGCTTCAATAAGAACTTGCTCAGTTTTAATATCTATTTCTGTCAGAACTTTATCTACAGTATCTAAATCTCTTTCCTTACCTCTGACTATAATTGATCTAGTGGCTGTCTCTTCTGTAATTTTTATAGGAGATGTTGATGCTTCTCCTGAACCAGTCTGAAATAATTCTTCAATTGTAGCTTTTGCTAACTCAGGAGATATATAATATAATCTAAAAATTTCAGATATAATTGGTTCAACACTATCTTCTAATTCTACTTTATTTTTGACTGCCTGTGCTCTTTCAGATTTATAATTTTCTTGTGCAGTTAATGTTTCAGGAGAGTGAATTCTTATTAAATTGCTATTAACATCTATGTCAGAAGCATAATTTTTCATGTCTAAAAGAGCTTGGAATGCTTTATCCCATGGCACATCAACTAACTCAGCTGATATTGCACCAGCAACCTCATCTCCTACTAAAACATTAATTTCACCAATTTTACCCATCATTTTCATTGTTTCTTTAAAATCTAAATTTTTAAATTTCAAAGTTACTCTTTGTTTAAGTAATGGGTAGCTTTCAGGAATTAAAAGATAATTTCTCTGTGTTTCTGATGTTATTTTTCTTCTTTTCTTTAATTTGACCGCATCACCATCAACTGGCTTGGGTCCCATTTCTAAGGTTTTAGCAATTTCTGCTTGACCTGTTTGTCTTATATCATTTTTAATTAAAGGTGTGTTGTGTTTAAAAGGTTTATTATATTTTTGATTAAATTTAGAATTTGGACCACAACTATTTAAAATTATTGCTAATATTATTAAGTATGCAGATGTAATTATTTTCTTAGTATTCATCTGCCTCTCTTATTTGGTTATTAAAATCTATAATTATGTATGATTTATCTTCTTTTAAAAAGATTGCTTCTGTTAATCTTAAGTCAATTAATTTTACTTTCCCAAGATATTGACCAAGTGTAATAGTCATTACATCCCCTGATGCATCTGTAAGACTTATATAGCTCGCATTTGCTCCTGATATTAATCCTGATAATTTAAAATTATATAAACTCATTGGATCTCTTTCTTCTCCTGTTTCAGGATTTAAAGATGAATTAGATCCTTCGTTTCCAGCAAATGGATCATTCAAAGGAACATCCTCTTCTTCTTCTTCAACTTTTGTTTCTAAAGTTTTTGTAATCTCTTTTGCCTTTTCGACAAGTTCAGCATTTGTAGAATGATTATCTGCAAAACCAATGTTTGGGATACAGAAAAACAAAATAAAGAATAATATTTTTTTAAAAGAATTCATCCGGTATTCCCACTATTGTAAGTTCTCCTTTTGCAATTATCGCTCCAGTTGAATCGTTTTGTACTATACTTATAGTCTCCTTGTCAAAATTTAACATTTTCTTGGATTTTGCAATTGATCTTTTAAATTTAATGTAGCCTAAAAAGTTACCTTTTATCTCATATTCGACGGGTATCTGATAATAAGAGATATCAGATTTTTTTAACAGTTCTTCTGCTTGTTGAGCAACACCAGGTTTTAAAATAGGTTTTGGTTTTTTCTTTTCTATTTTTGAAATCGTCAAACCATTTATACCTGCAAATCTACTTAAGCTTTGATACAATCCTTCAACTTCAGCTTTTGAGTGAAACAATGTTGAACTTTCTTTAAATTGAGGTTTTAGTTTCTTTAATCTTTTTTTGTTTGTAATTATCTCATCCTCAAATTGAGTGATTTCAGATTCTTTTAAAACCTTGTCTTCGTATAACGCTTTTTTCTCTTTAACAATTGGATTTAAGATTAAGTAATACCCAATTAAAAAAATTATAATTGCAAAAAAACCAGCTCCAAATTTAATAAGAGTTTTTTTATCAACAGTTTTTAACTTTGCAGCTATATCACTTACATTTATATTTTTTAAATCTATATTTTTCAAATCCATTATGCGTTCTCCAGAATACAAGCTATTTTAAATCCCTTCATTGTTGGGGCTCCAGCAGTTTGACCATCTGGTAAAGTCATTGTAGCTAATTGTGCTTGCATTATTAGTTTTTTATTATTTAAATTACTTATTAACTTTAAAATATCTTGGTCGCTTGATGCTGTACCTTGTATAATAATCTGATTTGATCCGTTGTATTCTATTGAATTGAATTTTACTCTTTTTGGAACAGCTGAGGCTATTTGAGCCAGAACTCTAAAACTCACTTTTTTGTTTGATTTTATTGATTTACTAATTTTTAAAGATTTTAAAATTAAAGCTAATTCTTTTTCTACTTTATTTTTTTCTAATGTTCTAAGTTCATGTGTTTGAAGAATATCATCATATCCAACTAATTGTTTATTCAATGTATTTATTTGCCAAAAAGAAAGGCCAAATAACACTATATAAATTATTGCGATAACTCCTATTGCGCCTTTGAAAGCAAAATTAGAAAATACTTTGGCTTTTTTCTGTGCTATCATGCTATCTCTATTAGGAAGTAGATTTATATTTTTTACAGCAGTTACAAATTTGTAATATCCAAATACATCAAGTTTTCTAAACGCCAATCCAATAACAGTTGAAAGATAAGACCTATTATCTAACTTAACGCTCTCTTCTAGTTGTGCTGGAACTTTTATTTCTTTAATTGGATCTAATAAATTAAATCCTGTATTTGTTAAATTTTTTCTAAAAGTGCCAAGATAAGTTTCTACATTTTCTAAATTTGATACTACTTTCAGGTTTCTAATTCTTTTTTCATACTTTGTTTCAAAATCTTGCACCGCTTGTTTAACTTGGGTCACATATCTTCTAACTAAAGCATCCATCTCTTCCTGATTATCTGAATTTTGAAGAGTATTTCTATCTTGAGATCTTATAAATATATCTGTGATGATTGGATTATTTTCATACAAAATCATTACATAGTTTTCATCTAATCCAAATTCTAAAACTGCAGTTAAGTTTGCATCCTCAATTGAGCCAGCTAATTGATTCATTTGGTCGACTGCGGATTTAAGAGCAAAACACTTAACATCAATTATAACTGCATTTAATCCACCCTTCTTTATTATTGCTGTATAACTATTGATATCTGATAGTTTGGATGCAACGAATAAAATATCCATTGTATTTGCGGTTTTATCTCTATTTATTACTTGATGAAAAATTGAATAATCATTTAAGTTATCTGTTAATTGTACAAGGTTTTCCCAAAGAGAGTCTGTGTCTATTGCTTTACTCAGCTCTTCATCTGTCATTAAAGGTGCTGTTACAACTCTGATAATTGCACTGGTTACAGGAATAGCAATCGCAGCATTTGTCGTAGTTATTTTAGATTTTTGAAGAGCAATTTTAAGTTCGTCTCCAAACTTATCTTGATTATCTAAAACAGTAGCACTTTTATCTAAACCTTCAATTGGGTGAATAAAAAATTTTTCTAAAACCCATTTGTTGGATTTATCAGTTGTTAGTTGTGCTAATCTAATTTCTGTTGGTGAAAGTTCAACACCTACAATTTCTTCTCCTTGAACTGCAGATTTTCCAATCCTATTTTTAAAAAACTTACCTAAAAAACTTTCTTTTTTCTTTTTTTCCTCTTTTTTTGGAACGGGTGTTTGTTCACCTTCTTTAGATTTCTTTTTGAATAAATTAGCAAAAGGGTTTTTCATTTTTTAATTAAGTAATAATATTAAACCATTATTATATATTTACATTAAATCAACTAATACTCGAACTTTCAAGCAAAGTGTCTGAAATGGGTTTTTGCAAATATTTATTAGTAATTTAATGACAATTTATTGTACTAAAGTATAAACTATTAAAATGTTTGAAAAATTAGAGCAGTTAGCAAAAGATAATAAGAAAATTTCTGATTTTCATATTAGAGCGGGATCTCCACTAGCATATCGACAAACTGGAGAAATCGTAAAAGTTGAAGGTACAAATGTTACAGCTCAAGATCTAAAAGATTTAATCTCAATGAATTGTAACGAACACGAAGCTGAAAAATTTGAAAAGACTCATGAGTTAGACTCTGCAGTCATGTTAAGCGGATTAAGATTTAGAGCAAATTTTTATAAAACGATTAGTGGACCAGCTGCAGTTTTAAGAAGAGTTGAAAGTAAAATTCCAGATATGGATCAATTTAGTCTACCGCAAGCTCTTTATGATATAGTAGATTTCCATAAAGGGCTGGTGCTTGTAACTGGACCAACAGGTTCGGGTAAATCAACGACACTTGCAGCAATCGTAAATGAAATTAATAAAACAAGAACATCAAATAGAGATGAGAGATCTTGAAACAATTAGTTTAGCGCTTACTGCTGCAGAAACTGGTCACTTAGTTTTTGGAACTTTGCATACAAGTGGTGCCCCAAGCACAATAAATAGAATAATTGATGTTTTTCCTCCAGAGCAACAAGAACAAATTAGAGCTCAAATTTCTACATCACTAAAAATGGTAGTTACCCAAAGATTGTTAAAAACAAGAGATGGTGCTGGTAGGGTTGGTGCATTTGAAATCATGAAGTGCACTGCGCCAATTCAGAACTTAATAAGAGAAGCAAAAATTCACCAAATACCAAGCATTATGCAAACTGCTGTGCGTGATGGAATGATCACTATGGAAAAATCACTGGAGGAATTAGTAAAGTCGGGTAAGATAGATCCAGGTGCAGCAAGATCAGGACATTAAAGGTTTTACAATTTTAGAATTGCTAGTTGTTATTGCAATTGTAGCAATCATATCTGGTGTAGCGTATCCAAGTTTTTCAAAATGGAGCACAGAACGAAAAGTAAGAGCTGCAACAGAAAAAGTTGCAAGCATGATTTCTAATATTGCAACACAAACGCAAAGAGGAAACTTAGCTTATAGCCAATTAATGGTACAAACATTTACAGGCTCTAAAAACCAAGAAAGCTCAATTTTTGTATCAAAGGGAATGGGAGATAAAAATTTCAAACAAAAATTGCAGAATGGACAAATTAATTGTCCAGTATCCTCATCAGGTTATTGGGATGATTTTGGTAAACCACGTAAAAATATTGAGGGAACAAATTTTAGTGAGTATTACGAAATTTTCAATCCTGAGGAAAATGTAATTGGCGAGTCTAAAATTGCAGTTCATTTTCTATTAACATCTGCAATATGTTTTGGTAAAGGAGGAAATTATTATAAAGCAACCAATGCTCTTTCAAAAGGAAGTAACGTTAACATCATTGTTGAAGGTAGCGCTACTCCTAATTACATTGTTATTTGCACTTATGAGAACGCAAAAAAAAATGGAAACAAATGTCCTACAAAAGGAAAGGCTCTTGAAAAACCAGCCTATTTAGTAAAATGGTCAAGATTTGGTAATGTAAGTAAATTTAAATGGAATGGAAGTGATTGGAATAGACAGTAAATTAAAAGAAAAGGGTTTAACGCTTTTAGAAGCTTTAGTTGCAACGGCTATTGTTGGAATAGGTTTTATAGCGGTTTTTCAGATGGTCAATTATTCAGTTAGATCAATTGATGTTTCTGGGGAAAGAACAAAATCTAATTATATAACTGCTATGATAGCAGAAGATTTAATTGGAGATGCAAATTCAAAAAAAGGTGATGATAAACTTTATGAACATCTAGCTAACTTAACGGATAAGAATGATTACGCTTGGCAAAATGCAGAATGCAGAAAAAGACAAAATATAACAGGTAATCCTTATAAAGGTACAGATATTGCAATTGATAATAAAACCCAAAAATGGAATTTAAGAGTATCAAGCGACAGAATTAAATGCCAACCTACAAGTATTGGTTCAACAGTTACCAATGACATAAAAAAATTAAAAGTTTATGAGATTTGTAGAAATAACGTAAAAGAAAATGGGAAGAGTAGACCAAACTGTGATTATCGTAATGATGATATTTGGGACAAAACTTATATCGGCAGAATGGAAATATTAATGCCAACTACAGGGACAGATACGAAAGGTAAAACTGTTCAAAAGAAAAAATATTTATATTTCCAAATGAACTGATGAAAAAATTTAATTCAGAAACTGGAGTAACGCTAATTGAAATTCTTATTGGGGTTGTGATTTCAATGATAATGATGGCTGCTATGTTTACATCTTACAACGCAGTTAATAATAGTTATTCACAAGTAATTGATAGAGCAAAAATTAGTCAGACAGGAAGAGATATGATTGGAATGTTAGTGAGAGATATAAGAATTGCAGGTTTTAGATATTTTGATGATGTCAGTAAAACCCCAACAAATTACGTTCCAATTTTAATTACAAAAGCTCCAGGTAGCGGTTGTGATAAAATTGAAATAACTTACGGTGATAGAATTAGAGATCCTAAAAATCCTAACGCTAAACCACCAGTTTTTTTATATAAAACATACAAAGTCGTTTACGAGTGTAAAGCATCAAATATTGTAGACAAAAAAACAAGCAAAAAAATTAATGCATATGCTATTTATAAATCAAAATATGAATGGAATGGATCTAGCTGGACGGCACCAACACAATCAACTGATGACTTGCTTTATAAAGACGAATTAGTAGTTGATTACGTTCAAGAATTAATTTTTATTCCAATTGATAGCAGGGGTAAAGTTATGAATCCAATTCCTAAAACACTTAGCGATAGTAACAAGATTAAAGTTGTTGATATAATGGTATCTCTAAGATCTCAAGGTGAGTTTTTTAGAAAAGAGCAGGAAAGACCATTTAGACTTTTAGGTCAAAAATCTAATAAGAAATTCACAGATAAGTTTTTAAGAGAAGCTTTAGTTGTATCAGCGCACACAAGAAATATGGGACTATGATAATTAGAAAATCAGAAAAAGGATTTGCAATGGTTTTGTCTTTAGTTTTGCTATTGGCAATGTCATTAATGGGTGGAGCATTGATATTAATTTCATCGGGTGACCATCAAAGCAATAATAACAGTGATCAATATCAACAAACATTTTATGCTGCAGAGATGGCACTTCTACAAGGTGAGAAATATATTTTAAATGAGAAAAGTGGACCATGGGATGGAAAAAGCACTAGAGATACTTCGAAAGCAAATTTACCAGAAGATCATACCTCTCCTTTTTTAGGAACTATGAGTGCGCAAAACTATAATCCAGGTGCTAAATATAAATTTACATCAACAATTGATCGAAAATTTATAAATACAGGTACATCTTGTTTTAAAAGCTATAGAGATATTGATAGAGATAATCCAGACAACAAAAAAAGGATGAGAGTTATAAAGAATGAAACCACGAAAAAAGAAGTGGCTCACAGTTTCAATCTTGGAGTAATTCTTGAAAATACCTTCAGAAATAAAGGAAAAGATTTTGAAAAAGAAGAAGCAGTTAGAATGAAAAGTTATTATTATGAGTACTTTATTGAGAGAATTGGTGCTGCAAGTACACAAGCAATCGGATCCAGCATTAAATTAACGGCATCTGATGCTTCAAAGAATGGTATTGCTTACAGAGTTTATGGTTGTGGTATTTATGGAGCTGAAAAAGAAAAAGATAGAATGATAGTTTCGTTAGAAAGTGTGGTAGTTTTACCTAAAAATTAAGGTTTTATTAACTAATAAAATATGAATAAAATAAAATAATATATACGTTTATGAAAAAAATTATTTTAATAAGCTTCATATTCCTTTTCTCAATTCATGCTCACGCAGCTTGTAAATTTGATCTAGACTTTGGAGAGGATATTTCAAAAATAGAGGGTAAGTATGGCCCAGCAATGCCACTGGAAAATTTTGGAGAAGATGAATTGAGCATGGTCATTGCTGTTGCTGATGAAGTCTGCCCAAACCACAGGTTAAAAGATGTTGCTATTGAGTATAGATTTTTAAACGACAAACTAGCTGCAGTTAATTTAATTAGTTTAAATACTGAAAGCGACACAAAAAAATCTGAAAAATTAACTATAATGAAATATGTAAAAAGAAATTATGGTGACTTTGATACAGGTCAAACCCCAACCTCATATCTTGGATATGAAGTATTTGAAAAAACAAAGCAGTTTATAGTTTACCAAAGAATTTTGGATGATCTTGGATTTATTGAAGAGCAAATGTATCTTTCTAACAAAAAATATGATGAGTTACTTGGAATTTTCTATAATCAACTTGAAGAAGAGATGGCAGAAAGTGAGTCTCAAAATTAATGAAATTTAAAATTTTTATATCCAGCCTGATACTGTTCTTTTCTTTTTTTGCATCAAACTTGCATGCAAAATTGTTACCACCAGGCACTGGAACTCAAGCTGATGTTCCTTCGAACTTATTAATTCTTTTAGATAAATCTGGAAGTATGGGTTGGAGAATGAGTAACGCACAATCAATCACTAGAATGTTTGATGGTGTTACGGACAGTTCAGGAAATCTTTATATTGCACAAACTGCAAGATATGGAGTTAGAAAAATAGATTATACTACCAGTAAGACTGATACTTCTTGGGGTTCAAATGGAAGAGTTGGCATGAGTGGGTCATGTCGAACTTACTATCCTTACAATGCAGATGTTTATAACGGGGTCATGTATGTGGCAAGTTTATATGATCATAGAATTAGAAAGATTAGACTTTCAGATGGTGCTTGTTTAGGAAGTATATCGACTGGCCGTTATCCTAGAGGTGTAACAGTTTATCAAAATTATTTATTTACCACTTCCAACAGTGGTTTGTATTCAATGAACCTGAACACTAATAGTGGAAGAAATTGTAGTTTTCGAAATAATGCTTGGAGATATTCATATGCTATTGCAGCAAATAACAATACTCTTTACAGTCACTATAGTCGTCGACTTTATAGTGCTCCTTTAACTAGTGTTGGAGGCACTTTGTGTCCTACCGGAAGTCCAAGTAAAAATTTTTACGATAGAGGTTCAGGCTACGTTTATGGAATGGAAGCAGACCCTGACACAAATGATGTACTTTATATTATGGCTCGTAGCTATAATAAGATGCGTAAAATAACTGTTAACTCATCAAGAACTGGATACACATTAAATTGGGACAAAGGCAGATACCGTTACATGGGTGTTTCAACTGCAAGTAATACATTTTTTTATTATCCTTGGGGAATTAGTTATGATCATAGCAATGATAGGATTATTACCTATGGATATAATGCAAAAAAAGTTCAGGTTTTTGATGAAAATGGAACATATATAAAGTCTATTGGTGGATATGCTGCAACTACAAGAATGGCAGCAGCACATAAAGCCATAAAAGCAGTGGTTACAGACTCAAATTTAACATCTGGAGTAAATTTTGGCTTTGGTTATTGGTCAAGTTCATGGAGATCGAAAGCATGGCCACCAGGTTTTAGTTCGTGGTCAGGTGACATCACTACAGGTAGAGCAAAACCTTGTGATACTCAAAACTGTTTAAAAGTAAGAGTTCATAATGATGGAGCTGCTCAAATTAATAAAATTATTTCATCAGTGAATGCAATGGGTGGAACTGATGCCTATACATTTATGAAAATAGCTCAAGACTATTATCTTCATGGGAGTTTAAGCCCAATTGATAAAAATTCACCTTGTCAAAAAAGTTATGTCCTCGTTATTGGAGATGGTGACTGGTACAATCACTCTAAAGCTGTGGCTATGGCAAAAAACTTATTTAATAATTATAAGATACCCACATTCGCTATTGCTTTTGGAACAGGAATTAGCAGTAGAGGAATGAGGTATTTTAATGAACTAGCTGTAGCAGGAGGAACAACAAAAGCTATTGTTGCTCCAACAGCAGAGTCACTCAAAACTCAACTAGCTGCTGCTGTTTCTCAAATAATTGCATCTAAGTTATCTTTCACAGCGCCTGCTATTACTGCAACATTAAACTCTGATGGATCATTGTATCAAGCACAGTTTGATTATGCTCAAAATAAAGAATGGACTGGAACTATTAAGAGAACAAAAATAGATAAAAAAGGAAATCTTGATACAAAAGATAAAGGTAACTGGTCAGCTGTTGATGTACTGCCTAAACCAGGGAATAGAAAGATATGGAGTCCAATTCCTGGAACGGATTATTCGACAAATTATAACAACTGGGTAGAAAGTAATTCTTCAGCGATTGAAAGTATCTTAACTCTAAAAGGGTTTGATATTCAGGACTATCACAGAAAAACTAAAAATACTGATAATTCTATAAATAATAAAAGATGTGCAAACACAAGTGGTGTAGCAGATGGAACAGATGATGATTTAAAAGGCTTAATTAATTTTATAAGAGGGACAGATTATTTTGATTATGATGCAGATTGTAATCTGACAGAAACAAGAGCTAAGCCAATGGGAGATGTTTACCATTCACAATTAGTTGTTGTAGGACCACCAACTGCAGAAACAGCTTTTACAAGTGAAAATCAAGAGGCTTATTGGAGATCAACTAAGGGATATGATAGTTGGGCAGAATCTCAGAGATTGAGAAAACCTGTAATTTATGCTGGATCAAATAGTGGAGTTTTGCATGCTTTAGATGCAGGCTCAGGAGTAGAATTGTGGGGATTTGTGCCACCATTTATAGCATCAAGATTACCTACAATAATGAATACTAACTTAAATGAAATTAATCCAAACAAAGGAGGTTCAAATGCAATTTATGGTGTTGATGGATCTCCCGTTCAACATGATATTTTCTTTCAAAGTCCACATGATACATCTGCAAATTGGCATACCGTATTGTTTGTACCTTATGGAAGAGGAGGTAGTGGTTTCTCTGTATTAGATGTGACTGATCCTGCAAAACCAGAGCATTTAGTCTCAATATATAATGATATGATTAATAATCAGGTGTACAGAATGGATCATGCAAATAATGTTTTTGTATATGATTATATAGGTACATCTTATCCTCTAAGTGAATTTCTAGAGGCACAAGAAGTAGGTAACGTTTATGCTCCAGATAAAGATAATGAAGTTGCCAGTAAGCAAACTTGTGATGATACACAAACTAAGTATTGTTACGAAAGCACAAAATGGACTTTACCAGTAAAAAGTCTAACTAAAAGTATGCTATCAGTTCTTGAAGATGGAGTTGATATAACAAATAGCATTACAATTAGCTATGATACATCTGGAAACACTCAAATTAATTTCAACAAAAAAATGAAATTTGATGCTGATGAATCCAAAACTCAAAGAGACAACTCACCGATCGGAGTGAATATAAAACAAGGAGCAGTTGGTACTGGAGTTGTAACAGACCCTGAATGGGACTACAGTACTCTTGGAGAAACATGGTCAGATCCAAGAATATTTAGACTACCTAATGCTGGTGCTGGAGACAATGTCAGAGATGACGATATATCAGTCGCTGTAATGGGTGGAGGTTTTGGTGCTCAATTCTCAGGAGCTGGTAGTAACGTATTTGTTATTGATCTGCAATCAAAAGATAAGTTTGGACAATTAATAAAGACAATTACGGTAGAAGATACTAGTGCAAGCGATATTGATAATTCTGTTCCCGCATCATTAACAGTTATTACTCCAGATAAAGCAAGGGGTGCTGACTTTGCAGGAGCACTTGTATACTTGTCTGATTTAGAAGGTAAAATTAGTAAATTAAATTTAACAAATATGAGCACAGATCCTCAAAATGTACCTATAAAAATGTATGACATAACAACATTATTTAAAGCAGGAGCAAGTAAATCAAATGGTAGATACATGTATAAACCATTAGATGCTTCAATTGGTGGAACAACAAATAATTTATGGTTGTACGCTGGAACTGGAGATGCTCAAAGATTGAATGCAAGAGTAAAAGGAACAAATAACTTAATGATTGGAATAAAAGATCCAGATTATCCATTCTATAAATCTATCGCAACTCCAAAAAATGCAGATGATATAACAAAATGTCAAAATACATCAAATGATAGAAGCGGAACTTCTTGTAGAGTGACAGACAAAGACAGAGGTTGGTATGTTGTATTAAAAGATTTTGCTAAAGTTACTGCTCAACCAAAAGTAAACAATGGTATGGTTTACTTCCCAGTTTATAGACCATCTGTATCTCAAAACAAATGTGACTTGGGAGATGCATTAATTTGTGTAACTGATGATGAGTGTGGAACACATGACTCGTTTATTGGATTAGAATCTAAAAGAACAGAACAACAAAAAACTTTGTGTAGATTTGTTGGTAAAGGAGTCTTATCAGAAATTGTACTTTTCGCTGGCAAAATTTTTGCAAATATATCTGGTAAATCGTTAGGAGCAGTTGCTGACCTTGTTACTTTAGATGCTGCTACTGGTGAAGTTCAAACTTACAGAAAGTCTTGGAGAGAAAATTAATAAAAAGGTGTAATGAAAAATATATACCTTAGCATAATTTTATTCTTTTTATTTAGCTCATTAGGTCATGCTACTTGTCTTAAAACAATAACTACTGCGCTAACTGATGTGCAAACTTGTGGGACGAGTGAAACCCTGACTGTTAAGTCAACTGGTTCAATTATATTTAGTGGAAGTAAAGCAGTTCGTGCAAATAATGGTGTTGGTGCATCAAATACAACCGTAATCAACCATGGTTTGATAAGTGCAACGGGTGATACCATAAATATGAAAAGCGCCCCTGGAACAAATAAAATTACTAATTCAGGTACAATAAATACAGCTCAAAATGATAATGCTAGCGCTGGCATTGCTGTTTTAGTTCAGAAAACAGATGGGACTGAGATTGTTAATAGTGGAACTATTCATGGTGGAAAATATTCTATACAAGGTCTACAAACTGA
>LUMB01000057.1_pt1 | contig 18635 bp, 17 predicted proteins | sample 730021 | NCBI WGS metagenome assembly LUMB01 (sample SAMN03860274, study PRJNA289734) | marine metagenome | biome: seawater column; feature: ocean; material: water; isolation source: Red Sea water column Station 91 - depth 25m | place: Saudi Arabia: Red Sea | collected 2011-10-15 | depth 25 m
ATATAAGGACAGGAGCAGGAAGAGGTTCAGCTGCTGGATCAATCGTTTCATATTGTTTAGGAATTACTGGAATTGAACCACTTGAATATGGATTAATCTTTGAACGATTTCTTAATAAAGGAAGAAAATCTCTTCCTGATATTGATATGGACTTTGATGAGAGATATAGAAATGATGTAATTCAATATGCTATTGAGAAATATGGTCAAGACAGGGTCGCTCATATAGTTACTTTCGCGACAATTAAAGCCAAACAGGCAATAAGAGATGCAGCAAGAGTTTTAGGACTTCCTTTTTCTAGTGGTGATAGAGTAGCAAAATTAATGCCCCCAATGATACTTGGAAATACAGCAACTATTTCAGAGTGCTTAAGTCTTGATGAAGAAAACACTAGTGGTTATAGTAAAGAATTCTATTCTGCGTCAGAAGAACTTAGAAAACAATACAAAAATGATGAGGAAGCTAAACAAATTATTGATATCGCATTAGGTCTAGAAGGCTTAAGAAGACAAGATGGAATTCATGCTGCAGCTATAGTAATTTCTCCCGACACTATAACAAAATTTTTACCAATTCAACAAAAAGGCTCGAATGCAGAAATTGTTACACAATATGAAATGCACACAGTGGAGCAACTTGGTTTATTGAAGATGGACTTTTTAGGACTGAGAAATTTATCAATAGTTGATAGAACTTTAGAGCTTATTGGTAGTGAAAGCCTTGATATAGATAATTTAAAACTTGATGATGAAAAAACTTTTAAATTATTTGCTGAAGGTAAAATGACTGGAGTATTTCAACTAGAAAGTAGAGTAGCTCAGTCTACTTCAAGAAATTTAAAGCCAAAAAGATTTGAAGATATAGTTGCATTAGTTGCATTAATTAGACCGGGGCATCAAGAACAAGTTATGCAGATTGCTGAAAAAATTGCAGGATTTAATCTTCAAGAAGCAGACAATTTACGAGTTGCTATGGGTAAAAAAATTCCAAAAGTAATGGAGGAGCAGAGGAAAAAATTTACAGATGGAGCTGTTTCCAATAATTATTCAGAACAGTTTGCGATAGAGCTATTTGACCAAATTGCATATTTTGCTGGCTATGGATTCAACAAAAGCCATTCAGTTCCGTATGCATTATTGGCATATCAAACAGCCTATTTAAAAGCTAATTATCCTGCTGAATACATAGCTGCTTGCTTAACAGCAGTAAAAAGAGATAAAGATCGAACTGCAATCTTTTTATCTGAAGCTAGGGATATGGGAGTAAAAGTTTCAACCCCAGATATTAATTTAAGCTCTTCAGATTTCACAGTTAATGACAATGAGATTCTTTTTGGCTTGTCTGCAGTTAGAAATGTAGGAGATATTACAGCGGACAAAATAGTTTTAGAACGAGAAAGTAATGGACACTTTGAATCTATTGAAGATTTTTTATCACGTATAGACTCAAGATCTCTCAACAAAAGAGGAGTCGAGGCATTAATTCAAGGGGGAGGCCTTGACAAATTTGGTCTTACAAGAAAAGGAATGTTTGATTCTGCTATTGAATTGATTGAGAATGCAAAAGAAATAAAAGCTAATAAAGAAAATAATCAAGGTTCATTATTTGAAATGGAAGATTCTAATTCAACACACATAAATATAAACAACACTGAGTGGGATAAAAAAGAACTACTTGAAAGAGAAAGGGAAATGCTTGGTTTTTTTGTAAGCGAAGATCCCCTTGAAGGATATGGAGAAGTTTTAAAATCTGAGTCCTCCCATTCAATTATCGAATTACAGAGTCTAGAAGACGAAGAAGAAATAAATGTAACAATTTCAGGATTAATTTCAAATGTTCAAAAACGAGTTTCTAGAAGAGGCAATCCATGGATACAATTTGACATACAAGATCTAACAGGATCTTCAGGAGTACTCTTATTTAATAAGTTAGTTGATAAATATAATGCTTCAATAGATGGAGAAATCTATCTCAAAGTTTCTGGAACTTATGTTGGGGGATCTGAAAATACTATTAGAGCCAGAGATGTTGAAGTCATAGAACCATCAAAAATGATTGAAAATTTAGATACTTCACCACTTAGAATATCAGTTGATGAAGAAAAGTTAGACAAAAAAAACTTAGTGCTTTTAAAAGAATTGTTAGAAAAATTTCCAGGACTATCTTCAGTTGAGCTGGAAGTGAACTCAAAATCTGGTTCTAAATTATTGGAATTAAAAGAAATAAAAGTTAAGAAAACCAATCAACTCAAGAATGAAATTAGTACATTACTTGCAAAATAACTAGAATTTAATTATGTCGTTGAATGTAGAAGAATTTATAAATAGATATAAAGAACGTGCTGAAGCTGTAAAGAATCGTTCTATTCCGCCTGTAGGGGGAGATGATAGAATGGCATTTATTAAACAAGCAGAAACAGACTACCAAGACTTTATGATGATTGCTGATTCAGAAGTTGAAATTACAGAAGAATATTTAATTTTTAAATTTAAATTAGATAATTAGTTTAAATTTTCACCCATTGGAAAAATTTTGTTAATCACATCAGCACATGCTATTGCGATTTCCATGTGTTCTTTTTGGGTTCCATTAGCTGATCTGAGTTCAATGTAATGTATCCAGCTTCTTAATGTTCCATTCATATAAAGACGACTTACAGTATTACCTTCTGGCAAAACAGATCTCGCCTGTTCTTTAGCAATACCATTTTCAATTGCCCAGTTATATGCTTCAGTTGCATCTTTGATTATCTTTTCTTGTTTATTTTTCCAATTCTCTGATATTTCATCATTTTCAGTTTCGATAGAATTCTGTCTGTTTTTTGGATCTTGCATTCTTGCTTCTCTTACTATGAATTCCAAATCTTTTACAGGGTAAGCATATCGTTGTATAAGATATTTTATTAATTTTTCACTAGTCTCAGTATTTAATTGGTTTGATGGATTAGAAACCCTTGCACAAAAAGCAACCAATTCTTGAGCATCATCTATACCACTATCTGCAATTTCTTCAGTTGGTTTGGAATAACTTATTAATTTAACTTTCATTTATGTAACTATATTAAAATATTTAAAATATGTTTTTATTAAGAATAATAGTTTTTTTAATCTTGATATCTCTAATCATGATTCTTGCATACCCCTTATTAATTGTTTTTGATATTTCAACTGGTGGAAATGGTTTCGGTGTATGCGAAGATCTTTTGACTTGTACGATTCCAATTACTGCAGGTCCAAGATTACTTGTAACTCTTATTAGCGCTTTTTTCTTTCTAGTTTTTTTATTAAGAATTATTATGAAATCTATAAATTACTTAAATAAAGAAGATTCTATTCTTTAATTACTAGAAATATTGATAATAAAACTAGCAATACTCCAATCCAGCTAACCAATCCTAAGATTTCACCCGCAATCAATATTCCAATAAAAAGTGCAAAAATTGCTTCCAAGCTCAAAATTAATGCTGATGTAGATGCTTTGATAATTTTTTGCCCATAAAGTTGGAGATAGAATGCACCAACATTTACAACTATTCCTAGAAAAAATATTGGTAGTATGTACTCCATTAAATTTGAAAACTCATTTATATTCAACAAAGGAAGGCAAAGAATAGCACCTGTTATTGACTGAACTGCCATGAGCTGAGAGATGCTAAGGTTGCTTACATATCTTTCAACAAAAACTATGTGCATTGCATATGCAATTGCACAAATAAATGTAAAAATGTTTCCAAAGATTTGGGAGAAATCAGTTATTGAAATTAAAACAATACCTATAAATCCCAAAACGGAATACATATAGTTATTACGGCTTAATGAAGTTTTGTTAATTGCTCTAGAGAAAAAAGGAGTCAAAACAACATAAAAACCAGTTACCACTCCTGAATTAATTGTTGAGGTTGTAACTAGACCTTGAGTTTGGGAAATGTAACCAAGCCACAGGAAAAAACCCATCAGTACACCTGGTTTCAAAGTTTCCTTTTTTGGTAATCCACCGATTATTAAGAAAAAGATTGCAGCAATTAAATATCTCATGAAAACAACAAATGTTGGACTAAAGGTATCTAATAAGTTTTTAACAATTAAAAACGTTGAACCAAAGAACATTGCTGAAAAAAACAGCGCAAACAATGACTTATTTTTATCACTTAACAACATATGGTTGAACAATAATATATTGTTTAAAATAGTGATGTGTTAACAAATAAAGAAAAAAAAGCTAATGATATTCTAAAAATACTTGAAAAATTATATCCTAAAACTCCAATTCCTTTATCTCACAAAGACCCTTATACACTATTGGTAGCAGTGGTATTATCAGCTCAATGTACTGATGAAAGAGTAAATAAAATTACTCCACTTTTGTTCAAAGAAGCAAACAATCCCAAAAAAATGGTAAAGCTTGGTGTAAGAAATATAGAAAAAATAATAAGACCTTGTGGCCTATCACCACAAAAATCTAAATCAATTCACACTTTATCAAAAATGCTTGATAAAGATCATGGTTCTAAAGTTCCAGAAAATTTTAAAGATCTGGAGAATTTACCTGGTGTTGGACATAAAACAGCCTCAGTAGTTATGAGTCAAGCATTTGGGTATCCTGCTTTTCCAGTTGATACCCATATTCATCGTTTAGCTTGGAGGTGGGGACTTTCAACAGGAAAAAATGTAGAACAAACTGAAAAAGATTTAAAACGCTTATTTCCTATGGATAAATGGAATAAATTGCATTTACAAATAATATTTTACGGAAGAGAGTTTTGTCCAGCTAGAGGTCACGATTTAGAAAAATGTATAATTTGCTTTAAACATAGAAGAAAAAATAATTTCAAATAATCATAAGTAACGTAAATATTCATAAAAAAAATCAAAGTATATATTTATATAATGGATCTTAATTTTGGAATTGCATTCTTTTTTGGTGTTATATCATTCTTCTCACCTTGCGTCTTACCACTAGTGCCTGGTTATCTAGCTATATTTTCTTTAAATAAAAACGACCAAATTTCACGAATAATTGGATCATTACAGTTCGTACTGGGTTTCTCTTTTGTCTTTGTTAGTTTGGGTGCTTTGGCAACTACCCTAGGCTCTTTTTTTAGTAGAAACGCCACAATTTTGTCACAAGTTAGTGGATTCATAATTATATTTTTTGGATTAATACTTTTAATTCCTAAATTAAATACTCGATATTTTTATGGTTCTAATTTATTAAATATTGATAAATTCAATAAATCCAAAAACTTACTTATGGGATTTACTTTTGGATTTGGCTTTACTCCTTGTATTGGTCCAGTCCTTGGAGCACTATTAACACTTTCTTCAAAGGCAGAAACTATAAATAGTGGAATATTTTATTTAATTATGTTTTCCTTAGGTATGGGAATACCGTTTCTTTCAATAGCGATTCTTTCAAATCGAATCAATCTTAAAAATAGGTTATTTGTTAATTTTCAAAAATTCTCCAGTAAATTTTCAGGACTTGTTTTAATTGGGATAGGTTTTCTTATTTATTCAGACAAAATGTATATTTTGGCTTCTTTCTTTCAAGAGATATTGTATTTATTAAATCTTGATTGGCTGAGTACAATCTAGAATATGTCATTAAATATAAGCAGTGAAGTATCTTTAAAGTTTTCTGGGAAAGATGCCTTTAGTTTTGTTGATTCACTTATTTCAAATTCAATCTCAGAATCTGAAACAAAGTTTTCATATCTTTTGGGACCAGATGGAAAAGTCATGTTTTGGTTTATTTGTTCACTAAACAATCAAGAATGGATATGTTGGGATTGTCTCTTGAACTACCATTAAAAAATATTATTGATAACGGCATACTTCCAAATGAAGTTAATTGGCTAGAGAATTTTGTTGATTATTTTAAAGGGTGTTTTATGGGGCAGGAACAAACTTCGAGGGTTAAATATAGAGGTAGGCCCAGGAGAATTCTTAAAACTTTACCAAATTCAACTCAGGAAATAGTAAAAATATAGAATTATATGGTTACAAATAAATCTAGGTGTAGTTATTGTGGTCGCGTTTTACACAAACAAGTTTCTGAAAAATATTTTGTTTGCTCACTTAAATGTAAATCTTTAATAAAAAATACAGAATATATTATTTCAGTAGATTCTATAGTCTTTGATCTTAATAATTATAAGTGGAATAAAGTTGAAGATTTATCACAAAAAGCTCAAATCAATAAATTTGATTTTATATCTTCAGTAAGAAGACTTATTTATTTTCAAGAAAAGCTGAGAGCTAAAGATATTAAAGAAATAAATCAAAAATCTTTAATATCTAAAGTGAAAAAATAGCTCCTCTATCAAATTTTTTTAAAGATACTTGAACTATTGGTCCAATACTTATAACCATAAACACAGTTCCTAAGCCAAAAGATCCTCCAAGGGCAACCCCAGTTATAAATGCAGTAAAGTCAATTGCAATCCTTGTTGCTCTTATGCTTGGACCAAGTCTTGAAACTCCTACCATAATCCCATCTCTTGGTCCTGGTCCAAGTCCTGAACCAACATATATACCAATACCTATACCAAAACAAATAGTTCCAAATACAAGGTAGGCAATTTTTATAATTAAGTCATCTGGACTCTGAATGTAATGCATAGTTAAGTCAGTAACATTTCCTATGGTTAAAATATTTAAAATTGTGCCAATGAATGGTTTTTGTTTTAAAGGTATCCATCCTAACAAAACAATAAATCCAGTAATAACTGACGCTTGACCAATTTTTACATTTATTAATTTACTAAAACCATCATGAAAAACATCCCATGGATTCAATCCTAGGTTAGCTTCAATTGTGAATCCCAAACCCATTCCACAAAGAAACAAACCTATCATTAGTTGCGGAAGTCTATTTATAACTCTTTTATTCATTATTTATAAAAAGGTTTTCAAGTTGAGATATATTTTCAGGACATAGCTCGTAAGTAGATTGGAATCTTAATATAGGCACAATACGGTCATCCTTATTAATTAATAAACCGTAATTATTTATTTGTGATGTGATTATTTCAATAGAAGCATTTTCATTAGTCCACTTTTCTGCATTAAGACAGATTTCTTTACCCAGATTGACTAAATCAGAATCGTTTAGTTCATTTAACGTATCTTCGCTATCGGCAATTCTGACTTGATTGATAAATTCATCACCAAATGTTTCAGAATTAAAAGTACTATAACTTATAAAACTAATTACAGAAATAATAAAAATAACTATAAAAGTGATTAAAGTTTTATCGTTCATATTATATTATTAGCCTTTTTCAGATTTACTTTATTAAATAAGTACCCGGAGGGGGAGTCGAACCCCCACATCCGAAGATACTGGATTTTGAATCCAGCGCGTCTGCCAATTCCGCCATCCGGGCTTTATAAAGATTATATTCATATCAAGATGAATGAGAGAAAATTTTTATAAGTTTACAATAATATTGTGGTAATTCTCATAGATGGTCATAGCATTGCTTTTAGAGCATTTTATGCACTTCCCGATTCTCTTGTTACAAAAGAAGGATTTCCTACGAACGTAATTCATGGCTTCCTGATGATGATTTCTAAAATTATAAAAGATTTTGATACTGATAAGTTAATAATTACATGGGATGTCTCAAAAAAAACCTTTAGAACAGATTTATATAAAGATTACAAAGGAAATAGAAAATCTGCTCCTGATGAATTCAAAATACAAGTTAAGGTTTTACAAAAATTAATAGAAAAATTCAATATTCCACAAGTATCTGTAGAAGGCTATGAAGCAGATGATGTACTTGGAACACTTTCAAAAAGTTTCAATGATAACAATGAAGAAGTTTTGATAGTAACTGGGGATAGAGATTCTTTTCAGCTAATAAGTGATAAAACAAATGTACTTTATACAAAAAGAGGAATTTCAGAAGTTGAGAGATTTGGTAAAGCAGAGTTTGAAGAAAAATATAAAATTTCAACTTCTCAATACATTGAATATTTAGGGTTAAAAGGTGATTCATCAGATAACATCCCAGGACTGCCAGGAGTAGGTGAAAAAACAGCAATTAACTTGCTTTCTGATTATGAAAATATAGAAAATATATATAAGAATCTTGATGACTTAACACCAAAATTAAGAAATACTTTCCAAGATAATAAAGATTTGCTAATGCTTAGTAAGGATCTTGCAACAATAAAAAGAGATTTAGACATTAATTTACCGGAAACAAAAATAAAAGATTCTATTTTTTTTAATGAGGAAGTACTCGATAATGCAAAAGATGAAATTATGAAATACGAGCTGACAAGATTTTTAGGTGAAAGAAAAGATACTACTCAAATTAATAATTCTGAAGAACTAGAAATTGAACTTATTAAAGAAAAAATTTCTGATGAAAGTATAATTTTGAATTTTGAAAATAAAAATTACTTTGTGACAAATAATTCATTCGGTGAATTTGAATCATTAGAACAATTTAATAATGTCATTTCAATGTCATCACAAACATTTGCTTTAAATTCAGAATTTGAGCTTGATATTGAAAAATTCTTAGCTTTTGATTGTTGTTTGTTTTTAATTGATCCAAGCATTAAACCAGACAATCTATTAAATATTGTTTCTTACATTGATAAATATTCTGAAATAAATAAAAAATCTAATCTGAGTGAATATCTATTATTTTTTCAAAATAATTTTGATAATATAAAAAAACAATTCAGTAACTTTAAAAAAGATAAAAAACTTTTCCAAATATACAACGATATAGATTTTCCAATGCTAGATATATTGTCTTCAATGGAAAAAGACGGTATATCTGTTTCATTATCTAAAATGAAAAAACTATCAAAACAATTATATAAAGAATTAGAATCTTTAAGCAATAAATGTTATGAGATTGCAAATCAAGAATTTAACTTAAATTCTCCAAAACAACTTTCTGAAATATTTTATAATGAAATGAATTTTCCAGTTCTTAAAAAAACACCCAAAGGAGCGCCGTCTACAGATGCTTCAGTTTTAGAGGAATTATCAAAAGAACATGACTTACCAAAATATATTTTAAAATATAGAGAATTAGAAAAAATAAGATCAACATATGTTGATGGTTTAATTCCGGAAGTAACTAAACATAATAAAATCCACACTCACTTCAATTTATTTGGAACAGCAACAGGAAGATTGTCATCAGAAAAACCAAACTTACAAAATATTCCTAACAAGACAGAATTGGGTCAAAAAATAAGAGATTTCTTTATAAGTAAACCTAATTTTTCATTCATTATTGCTGATTATTCTCAAATAGAGTTGAGGGTTCTTGCTCATTTGAGTCAAGATTCTACAATGATTGAAATATTGAAAAATAAAAAATCAGATATACATTCTGAAACTGCTTCTCGAATATTTAATGTAGCAATAGGAGATGTTACTTCAGACATGAGAAGAAAAGCAAAAGAAGTAAATTTTGGCTTAATTTACGGAATGGAAGCTTTTGGACTTTCGAAAAGTTTAGATATAGAACAAAAAGAAGCTTCACAATTAATCGAATCTTATTTTTCTCAATTTCCTGAGATTAAAGGGTTTTTAGATAATATAGTCTTAAAAGCAACAAAAGACTCATTTACAGAAACTCTAATTGGTAGAAAAAGATATATTCGTGAACTAAATTCATCAAATTTTCAAGTTAAAGCTGCAGGAAAAAGAATTGCTATGAATGCACCAATTCAGGGTACTGCTGCAGATATCATGAAAATTGCGATGATCAAAGTTTTGCATAAAATAAAAGAATTAGACCAAACACAATTACTTTTACAAATACATGACGAAATCATTATTGAAACCAAGAATTCATTAAGTTCCAAAGTAGAAAAAACTATTATTTCTGAGATGGAAAAAGCTATGAAATTAGACGTTCCTTTATTTGTAAATACTAAAGTTTCTGGATCACTTGCAAATTTTAATAATTAGTTTGTAAAAAACTCAGATATGTTATTCTTATTGACGCAACACTATGATTGGAAAAAACTTAAATAATGGTAAATAATAGCGATGAGGCGTCAGTGCCCTCCAACGTAGTCTCTCTTCCAGACGATATAAAACCTGAGGATTTTCCAGAGCTTCTAGAGCAAACTTTAGTATCTTTCAACGATGGTGATGTTATTGAAGGGACGATTGTAAGAGTTGACAGAAATGAAGTTATGGTAGATGTTGGTTATAAGTCAGAAGGCGTTATTCCATCAAGAGAACTTTCTGTTAGAAAAGGTGTCAATCCCAAAGAAATAGTAAATGAAGGCGACAAAATCCAAGCTTTAGTTTTAGACAAAGAAGATGATGAAGGAAGACTCATTCTTTCCGTCAAAAGAGCAGTCTATGAAAAAGCGTGGGGTGACATTCAAGAAATATCAGATAATAAGAAATCTATAAAAGGTACAGTAATTGAATCAGTCAAAGGCGGTCTCATCGTAGATATTGGTGTAAGAGGTTTTTTGCCAGCTTCATTGATTGACGTTAGAAGAGTTAAAGAGCTTTCTTCATATATCGGTGAAGAAATAGAAGCAAAAATTTTAGAACTTGACAGACAAAGAAACAATATTGTTTTATCCAGAAAAGCTCACCTAGAAGAAGAAATGTCAGAAGAAAGACAAGGGTTTTTAGATGATCTTCAGGTTGGTGACATTAAAGAAGGTAAAATTTCATCAATCGTAAGCTTCGGCGCTTTTGTTGATATTGGTGGTATGGACGGTTTAGTTCACGTTTCAGAATTGTCTTGGAGGCATGTCGAAAACCCAAATGAGATTGTTAAAGTTGGAGACTCTGTCACAATAAAAGTTTTAGAGATTGATAATGATAAAGAAAGAATATCTTTATCAATAAAGCAAGTTAAAGAAGATCCTTGGCTAGATTTTGAATTACATTACAAAGAAGGTGATGTAGTAGAAGGTGAAGTTACTAAAGTAGTACCTTTTGGCGCATTTGTAACTATTGGAAAAGGTGTTGAAGGATTAGTTCACGTATCTGAAATTTCAAGTGAAAAAGTTGACTCCCCAGAACTTGCTCTAGCACTTGGTCAAAAAGTTCAAATAAAAATTACCGAATTAGATATTGAAAAGAGGAGAGTAAATTTATCAATTAAGCAGGCAGATCCAAACTGGAAAGAAGAAGAATCAGATAAAAATACTCCAAAAACACATTCAAGCGCAACCGAAGAACCAGCACCTAAGAGACAAACAGTTGAAGGCGTTGATGAATCTTTAGAAAATATCCTTCAAGAACTTAAAGAAAGAGGAATAGGAAACTCTTAATTTTATTTTTTTTTATGCTTAATCTTTAAGTATGGCAAAAAAAGTAATAATCGTTACTGGTCCAATTGGCAGTGGAAAAAGTACCGCTATAGAACACATAAGTAACAAAGGTTATCCTACCTTAGACCTTGATAAAATTTCGAATGAAATAATCAACTCAAAAGAGTCAATAAAATTTTTAGATAATAATTTTCCTGGTGTTATTAAAAACAAAAAATTAGACAAGGCGTCCCTTGCAGATATTGTTTTTAGTGACAATGAAAAATTAAAAATATTAGAAGATTACCTTCATCCAAAAATTCTAATTGAATTCCAACAACAAGCTTCAAAAGTTGATGGGACATTATTTGTTGAAGTATCAGCTCCAAAAAATATACACAAAGATTTTGAATGTTTGGTAATTAGCACTCCTGAATCAGTAAGAATAGAAAGATTACTAGAAAGAGGAATGAAATTAAACGATATTAAGAATAGAATTCACACACAAAAAAATGAAGATTGGTGGAATAGTTTAGGTCATGTTATTTCAAACAATTCACATTCCTCTTTAGAACAAGAAATCGACAAATTTATAAATGAAAAAATTTGAAGTAATTTCTGAATTTTCTCCTAAAGGTGATCAGCCTAATGCAATAAAAAAACTTAAAAATGGAATTTCTAGTGGAAAAACTTTTCAGACCTTAAAAGGTATTACAGGTTCAGGTAAGTCAGCAACAATTGCTTGGTTGATTGAACAGACCCAACTTCCATCACTAGTGCTAGCACCTAACAAAGCACTTGCTGCTCAATTAGCAAATGAGTTTAAACAATTTTTTCCGAAAAATAGAGTTGAGTATTTTGTTTCTTACTATGACTATTACCAACCTGAAGCCTATGTGCCACGTTCAGATACTTTTATTGAGAAAGACGCAACTATTAATGAAGAGATCGATAGATTAAGACATTCAGCAACTAGTGCGCTTTTGTTACGTGATGATGTAATTGTTGTCTCATCTGTTTCATGTATTTATGGACTTGGTTCCCCGATTGAATATAAAAATAAGCTAATACCAATAATAAAGGGTGAGGATTTTGATATTGAAGAATTATTAATCAAATTAGTTAAACAACAATATATTAGAAATGATCTAGTAGTCGACAGAGGAAATTTCAGGCTAAAAGGTGATACGTTAGATATATTTCCAGTTTACGAAGAGACTATATTTAGAATCGAATTTTTTGGTGATGAAATTGAAAACATATCAAGAATTGACCCAATAACTGGTGAAATAATTGAAAAACTCACCGAACTAGCAATTTTACCCGCATCTCATTATGTAATTTCTGATGAGTCTAGAAAAAATGCATTGAAAGAAATTGAGAATGATATGGTGACTCAAGTTGCAAAGTTTAAATCTGAAAATAAACTATTGGAGGCTCAAAGGATAGAGCAAAGAACAAAATACGATCTTGAAATGCTCACTGAACTCGGAGTTTGTTCTGGAATTGAAAATTATTCAAGATATTTCGATGGAAGAAATCCAGGTGAACCACCTTTTACTTTACTTGATTTTTTCCCTGATGATTTTTTAATGGTTGTTGATGAAAGCCATATAGCAATACCACAAATTCGTGGGCAGTACGAAGGTGATAAATCAAGAAAATCTACTTTAGTTGATTACGGTTTTAGGTTGCCTTCTGCTCTTGACAATAGACCACTTAAATTTGATGAATGGAAAGATAGAGTAAATAAAGCAGTACTGGTTTCTGCGACACCAGGAAAATGGGAAAATGAAAATTCTGAAAATTTCATTGAGCAAGTAATAAGACCAACTGGCTTATTAGATCCTAAAGTAAAAATTAAATCTACAAACAATCAGATACAAGACCTTTTAGAAGAGATAAATTCTGTAATTGAAAATGGCAACAGAGTTCTTGTTACAACATTGACAAAAAAAATGAGTGAAGCCTTAAGTGATTATTTAATTAATGCTGGCGTTAAAACAAGATATCTTCATTCGGATATAGACACCTTGGAAAGAATAGAAATACTTAGAGATTTGAGAAAAGGAGATTTTGACGTATTAGTCGGTATTAATTTATTAAGGGAGGGCCTGGACTTACCAGAAGTCCAATTAGTTGCAATACTTGATGCAGATAAAGAAGGTTTTTTGAGATCCGAAACTAGCTTAATTCAAACTATTGGAAGAGCTGCTAGGAATGAAGATGGTTATGTAATAATGTATGCCAATAAAATTACTGATTCAATGAGCAATGCAATCGGAGAAACAGAAAGAAGAAGAAACCTGCAAAAAAATCATAATATCAAAAACAATATTACCCCTAAGACCATACAAAAAGAAATAACTGACATTTTGGAAATAGTTGAAAAAAATAGAGGCAAGACAGATAAGCGTTTAAGCAGATCCTCTATGAATATAACAGATGCTTCAAAAAGTGATTTAATAAAATTGTCAAAAACTATTGAAAAAGAAATGAAATCTGCTGCTGATTTCTTAGAGTTTGAACTTGCTGCTAGATTAAGAGACGAATTAAAAGAATTAAAAAAAGAAATTCAAGAGTTATCAGAATGAAAGAAGATATTTTAAAAGTAAGAGGTGCTCGAGAACACAATTTAAAAAATATTTCGGTAGACATTCCAAAAAATAAACTCGTTGTAATTACTGGATTATCTGGTTCAGGAAAATCTTCGTTGGCGTTTGATACTATTTATGCAGAGGGTCAAAGACGTTATGTTGAGAGTTTATCTGCATATGCAAGACAATTTTTGGGCCAAATGGAAAAACCAAATGTTGAAAGTATCGATGGCCTTTCGCCAGCAATTGCTATAGATCAAAAAACTTCTTCTAGAAGCCCCAGATCTACTGTGGGAACGGTTACTGAGGTTCATGACTATTTAAGATTGTTGTGGGCCCGAATTGGAGTAAGTTATTGTCCTCAATGTAATAATAAAATTGAAAAACAATCTGTAAATTTTATAGTGAATCAAATTATGGAGTTTGGAGAAGACTCTAGTATTGATATTCTTGCACCAGTTGTTAAATCAAGAAAAGGAGAATTTGAAACACTATTTAAAGATTTACAATCACAAGGATTTTCAAGAGTCCTAGTTGATGGTGAGATAATAAGATTAGATGAGGCTAAAAGACTTGATAGGTACTTCAATCATGATATTTCGGTAATCATAGATAGAATTAAATTAAAAAAAACACCTGGTAGAAGGTTGCCTCAATCAGTCGAAACAGCACTAGATTTAACTTCTGGTTTAGTTGATATAAGTTTTGAAAATAAGATTTATTCATTTAGTCAAAATTTAGGATGTATTAAATGTGGATTATCTTTTGATAAGCTTGAACCAAGAGATTTTTCATTCAATTCACCTTTTGGAGCATGCGAATCATGTAATGGCCTCGGTGTTAGTTATGAGATAGATGAGCAATTATTAATTAAAAATACCGATTTATCAATAAATGAAAATGTATTCCCAGACATGTCTACTAGAAAATATTTTAGAGCTCAAATACATGGTGTCTGTGAACATTTTGAAATCCCAACTGACCAACCTTACAAGAATTTGACTAGGAAACAAAAAGACATACTTCTTCATGGTTCAAATGGAGTGAGTACTGTTATACGATATATAAATAGATTCGGAAACTCAAGAGTTTGGCATAAGCCATACAGAGGTATTATTCCTACATTCAAAAAAAATTACGAAGAAACAAATTCTGAAGCAGCCAGAGATTACTATAAACAATTTATGAGAGAGCTTCACTGTTCTATTTGTGATGGTGAAAGACTAAATCCGAGATCTCGATTGGTAAAAGTTAAGAACTATACATTAGGACAATTAAACAATTTGTCTATTTCTGAATCAGTTAAAGTTTTTAAAACCCTTAAATTAACTGGTAATGATAAAGAAATTGCAGAGCCAATTTTAAGAGAAATAAGTGAAAGGTTGACTTTTCTTAATGAAGTCGGTTTGAGTTATTTACAACTAAGCAGAGGAGCAGCTACTTTATCAGGAGGTGAAGCACAAAGAATTAGACTTGCAACACAAATTGGGTCAGGTCTTACAGGTGTTCTATATGTATTAGATGAGCCTTCTATAGGATTACACCAATCTGATAATAAAAAATTAATTGAGACTTTAATTAGGTTAAGAGATTTAGGCAATACCGTCTTAGTTGTGGAGCATGATGAAGAAACAATGAAATCATCTGACCACCTTATTGACATAGGATGGGGGGCAGGTGAACAAGGTGGCGAAATAGTAGCTGAAGGTAACTGGAAAAAGGTATCTGGAAATTTAAAATCAGTCACTGGACAGTACTTGTCTGGAAAACAAAAGGTTCCTTATCCAAGTGTAAGAAGAAAAAGTAATGGTGCAAAAATAACTGTTAGGGGAGCCAAAGAAAATAATTTAAAAGACATAACTGTCGATTTCCCCTTGGGTCAATTTATTTCTATAACTGGCGTTTCTGGAAGTGGTAAATCAACTTTAATAACTGATATTTTATCAAAATCAATCCAAAATGAGTTTTCAAAAAATCTTATTATTCCTGGTCTTCATAAAAGTATTTCTGGTTTAGAAAATATTGACAAATTAATTGAGATTGATCAGTCACCTATAGGAAGAACACCTAGGTCTAATCCTGCAACATATTCAAACGTTTTTGACCAAATCAGAAATTTATATTCATTAACAGAAGAATCAAAAATTCGAGGTTACAAACCAGGAAGATTTTCGTTCAATGTTCCAGGTGGAAGATGTGAATATTGTAAGGGTGATGGAAATATTAAAGTTGAAATGTATTTTTTACCAGATATATATGTAATTTGTGAAGATTGCGAGGGTACTAGATACAACTCTGAAACACTATCTATTAGATGGAAGGGATATAGCATTTCTGACATTCTAGATTCAACAGTGGAGAGTGCTTTAAATATTTTTGAAAATCAACCTTCAATTCATCGGATTATTAAAACATTAGATGATGTAGGGCTCTCATATATAAAGCTTGGTCAACCAGCCACCACACTTTCAGGAGGAGAAGCTCAGAGAGTAAAACTAGCTAAGGAGCTAAGTAAAAGATCAACAGGCAAAACTGTTTACATTTTAGACGAACCAACTACAGGACTTCATTTTGCAGATGTTCAAAAGTTGTTAGAAGTTTTACATTTGTTAGTGGATAAAGGAAATACAGTAATAGTTATAGAACACAATCTAGATGTAATAAAAAATTCAGACTGGGTTATTGATCTTGGACCTGAAGGTGGTGAAAAAGGGGGAAGAATAGTTGCTGAAGGTACACCTGAAAACATATCAAATATTAAAAGCTCTTTAACCGGAAAGCATTTAAAGGAAATTCTAAATGGATAAGTTAGATACTAAAGAAATTCCTGAAAAGCCCGGAATCTATATTTTCAAGGATAAGTTTGAAGAACCGCTTTATGTTGGAAAAGCTAAAAATTTACGAAAAAGAGTACCTTCATATTTCGGGCAAAACACATCATGGAAAGTAAAAAGATTAATTAATGAAGCTTTCTCAATATCGTTTGTAGTTTCTCAAAATGAAGCAAATGCATTATTAGCTGAATACTCATTTATTCAAGAATTCAAACCAAAATACAATATTCAATTTAAAGATGACAAATCTTATCCTTATATCACAATCACTAGTGATGAATGGCCAAGAGTTTTAGTTTCAAGGAATATAAATAATAAAAATATTAATTTTGGACCATTTCCATTTATTGGAGCTGCAAAGAGATCATTAGATCATCTAATCAATATATTCCCGGTCAGGACATGTAATGATACTACGTTCAAAAATCATCAAAAGATGGGAAAGCCATGTCTTTTGTATGAAATTGAAAAATGTTCTGGTCCTTGTGTAAATAAAGTTACCAAATCTGAATATGATGTAATGCTAAATAATTTAAAAGAATTTTATAAAGGAAATTCTGACCATTATATAAACGATAAAACACTTGAGATGAAAAACCTTTCAGACTCTCAAAAATATGAAGAAGCTCAAAAAATTAAAAATATTATAAAGCACTTAGAGAACGCAAGAATTAATCAAACACTTATGACATCTAATGAAAAAAATGTTGATGTAATAGGTATAGATATTGGTAAATATGATGTAGTAATAACTTGCTTACTAATTAGAAATGGAAGAATTACAGGAGAAGTGAAAAGGTCATTCGAACCAATTAATGTTGACGAAGTAGAAAATTATTTACCACAAATTATTATTAATTTGTTTGAAGAAAATAGCCCATCAAATGAAATATTGATCAGTCATGAATTTCCACTTAAAGAAACAATTCAAAAACAATTATCAGATAGGTGGAATAAAAATATTAAATTGTTAAATCCTAAAAGAGGCTGGAAAAAAGATTTATTAGAGACTGCATTAGGTGACGCAAAAGAACTTAGAAGAGTTTCAGATTTAAAAAGAAGAACAGATTTAGAATTTAGAGCACTATCTTTGGAGCAACTAAAAAATAAATTAAACCTAAAAAACATACCTTACAGAATTGAAGCATATGATATTTCCAATCTAGGTGATAAATACAGAGTTGGTTCTATGGTTGTCATGGAAGATGGATTAACAAAGCCATCAATGTATAGAAAGTTTCACATACGTTCTTTCAAGGGTCAAGATGATTTTAGATCCATAGAAGAAGTCTTGTTTCGCAGATTGAAAAGATTAAATTCTGAAAAAGAAGAAGATCAAAGTTTTAGAAGAACTCCTGACTTGATTTTAATCGATGGTGGTAAAGGGCAACTTTCAAAAGCTAAAAGTGTTATAGATTACTTTGAAATGAACATTGATGTAATTGGTTTGGCAAAGAAAGAAGAAGAAATATTTATACCTTTTACTAAAGAATCTGTACTTATGAATTCATTCTGAAAAATATATTGCACAAATGCAAGTCTTGTTTGTGACTTGATATAATTTTGCATTTTTTATTTCAATAACTCTATGCAAGCTAATGCAGCTTCTTGGCCTTTATTTTTTTGATTAATATCACTTCTTATTATTGCTTGCTCTAAATCATAACATGTTAAGATACCAAAACCAATTGGAACATTAAACTCAACAGATAGATCCATAATTTTTCTAGAAGTTTCATTAGCAATAACTTCAAAATGATATGTTTCACCCTTTATAATACACCCTAAAGAAATAAATCCTTTAAAATTATCAATATTCTTTTTAATTAAATAGGGAATTTCAAAACAACCTGGTGCATTAATAACTTCATATTCATAACCATTTTCTTTAAGGGTATTGATTGCCCCCAACTCAAGATTTTTCGATATTTCTTTATAAT
>LUMB01000179.1_pt1 | contig 18505 bp, 18 predicted proteins | sample 730021 | NCBI WGS metagenome assembly LUMB01 (sample SAMN03860274, study PRJNA289734) | marine metagenome | biome: seawater column; feature: ocean; material: water; isolation source: Red Sea water column Station 91 - depth 25m | place: Saudi Arabia: Red Sea | collected 2011-10-15 | depth 25 m
TCATGAAACCTTTTACATTTAAAGCTATAGCAAGTTTTTTAGTTTGATTTTCTATTTCTTTAAGAAGATAAGGTTTAATAGAGACAGGAGGTAAGCTACACGCCGAATCTCCTGAGTGAATTCCAGCTTCTTCGATATGTTGCATAATTCCTGCAACGTGAACTTGTTTTCCATCTGATATGGCATCCACATCTACTTCCATTGCATGATCGATAAATTTATCAATTAAAATTGGATTATCTTCTGCGGCTTTAAAGGCTTCATCAACAAAATTTTTTAATTGGCTTTTTGCTTTTAAGTTTGGTTTTGGTCATATTGGTTTAGCAATTGGAAGTGTCATAGCTGCGATAGTTAGCTTTTTTATTTTGAGTTTTATACTTATAAAACGGTCCATATTAACTCTAGAAGGAGATTCAGTGATTTTTCTTATGAAAATTATTATCAGTTCTTTAGGTTTATTTTTTGGACTTCTTGGCTTTCAAACATTATTTCCTAACTTTTCCGACTGGAGTTTGTTAGTTCAAATTTTTAATTTAATCTCCATCATTTTCTTTGGAGCATCTATATATTTTGGTTTAATGTTTGTATTCGGCTTAAGGATGAGTTTTTTTAAAAATTAAATGTATTTAATAAGAGGATTAAAAAACTTGTCGCTATTCAATGAGAGATTTAGCGAAGAACAACTCGTAGTTACTATTGGGAACTTTGATGGCCTCCATAAAGGCCATAAAAAAATTATTCAGGAAATGAAAAATATTTCTCTAAATTCTAGTGCTAAAACAATGGTGATATTTACTGAACCTCATGCAAAGGAATTCTTTTCTATGGATAAAAACATCATGGAGCAGCCAGCAAGAATCTCCCCTTGGCGTGACAAGTTTAAAAATTTGGAAAATGAAAATATAGATTTTGCCTTTTTTTTAAAATTCAATAAGTCTCTTCAAACAATGAGTCCAGAAATATTTATTGAGAAAGTTTTAGGACCATTAAATATTAGCAATTTAATGATAGGAGATGACTTTAGATTTGGACAGGATAGAAAGGGGGATTTTGTGATGCTTAAAGATTGGAGTAAGAGTCAGGGTATTTCATTGTCAAAATTACCTACTTTTTCAATTGATAACCGTCGTGTTAGCAGTACTTGGATTAGAGAGACACTATCTTTGAGTGATTTTTCGACAACAAAGAAATTATTGGGCAGACCTTACTCCTTTGAGGGGAAAGTTGTTCATGGAAATAGATTGGGGAGATCAATAGGATTCCCAACCGCAAATATATGGCTTCCGAAAAATAATTTACCCATAAAAGGAGTGTTCTCTGTAAAGATTTCAATAGATGTGTCAGAATTTGAGGGTATTGCCAATATTGGAATCAGACCTACGGTTGGAGGCACCTCTCCAGTACTAGAAGTAAATATTTTTGATTTTAAAAAAGAAATATATGGAAAGCGTATAAAAGTAGAATTCGTTAAAAAAATAAGAGATGAAAAAAAGTTCGATAGCCTTGATGATCTAAAAAAACAAATTGCAAAAGACGTAAATACTGCCAAAGAACAATTACTTGATGAAAAAAATTAAAGATACTTTAAATCTGCCTAAAACAGGATTTTCTATGAAAGCCAATTTGGCTCAGAAAGAGCCAGAGATGATTAAGTATTGGGAAGAAATTAAGCTTTATGATTTGCTGCAAAGTAAAAATAAAGATGGACCAAATTTTTTATTACACGACGGACCACCTTATGCAAATGGTCCGATTCATCTTGGAACTACAAATAATAAGGTACTGAAAGATATCATTATTAAATTTAAACAACTTCAAGGGTTCAACTCTCCATACATTCCAGGCTGGGATTGTCACGGGCTACCAATCGAATTGAATGTTGAAAAAAAGATTGGAAAGGTAAATGTTGAAGTTCCAGCTGATAAATTTAGAGAAGAGTGTCGGGAATATGCTAACCAACAAATTGCCATTCAAAGGAATGATTTTAAAAGGCTTGGGATTCAAGCGGATTGGAAAAATCCTTACAAAACCATGTCTTTTGATTATGAGGCGAATACCATCAGAGCGCTTGGTAAAATAATCGAAGCCAATCATTTAGTAAGAGGAGAAAAACCTGTCTACTGGTGTTCAGAATGCAAGTCCGCACTTGCTGAAGCTGAAGTTGAATATTATGACAAAGAATCTAAAGCGATAGATTTCCTCTTTCCAATGCAAAAGGAAGTTCTTGAAAATTTACTTTCATTAGAAATTAATTCTCCGACTTTTGCTGCATCATGGACTACAACTCCTTGGACAAATCATCCTTTTTTAAAGAGACGATCTTTATTTATTTCTGGAACGCATGTAACCGATGAAATGGGAACAGGACTTGTTCATACAGCTCCTGCTCACGGAATGGATGATTATCATGCTTGCTTAGGTAAAGACTTGGATTTTCGGAGTCCGGTTGATGAAAAGGGTGAATTTATCAAAAGCCAAGAATTTGTTGGCGGACTAAATTTAGAGGAGGCAAATAATACAATTATTGAATTATTAGCTGAAAAATCTTTATTGCTTAGTAAAAGTACTTATAGACATAGTTTTCCAAATTGTTGGCGTCATAAAATTCCTGTTTTTTTTAGAGCAACACCTCAATGGTTCATTTCCATGGAAAAGAACTTCCTTTTGCAAAACTCTGAAGAAAAAATAAATGAGATCAATTGGCTTCCAGAGTGGGGAAAATCAAGAATTGAAGGAATGATGCAAGAAAGACCAGATTGGTGTATTTCAAGACAACGCTCTTGGGGGGTACCGCTTCCTTTGTTCACAAATAAAGAAACTGGAGAACTTCATCCTAAAACTCTTGAAATTATAGAAAAAGTTGCAAAAGAGGTAGAAAAAATAGGCATCCAAGCTTGGTATGACATGGAACCAAGTTCGTTAATAGATGACTATGAATTATATGAAAAATCTTCTGATATCTTGGACGTCTGGTTTGACTCTGGCGTAACTCATCATTGTGTTTTAGAACAAAGAGAAAACTTATCTTATCCTGCTGATCTATATTTAGAAGGTTCAGATCAACACAGGGGGTGGTTTCAGTCTTCTTTATTGACTGGCATGGCTATCAATAACGAGGCTCCGTATAGATCAGTTCTCACACACGGATTTGTAGTTGATGGCGAAGGAAAAAAACAATCCAAATCTCTGGGTAATACTGTCTCACCTCAATCAGTCTGGAACAAGAAAGGAGCTGATATTCTGAGGGCATGGGTAGCTTCATCAGATTTTAGAAATGAAATTTATTTTTCAGATGAAATCCTCGATAGAACCGCGGATTCTTACAGAAGAATCAGAAATACGATTAGATTTTTGTTATCTAATTTATATGATTTTGATGATCAGCAAGAAGTCAGTTTAGATTCAAGAGTGGAAATAGATATATGGATTCTTAAAGAGGCTGAAAAACTCCAAAATGAAATTATTGAAGATTATTCTAATTATGAGTTTCATTTGGTTTATCAAAAAATTCTAAATTTTTGTACCAACGAATTGGGTAGTTTTTATCTAGATATTCTCAAAGACAGACTCTATACCTCAAAAAAATCTGGTATTGCCAGAATTTCAGCGCAAGCAACAATAAAAAGCCTTTTGGATAAATTATTGTTGTGGATTGCACCAATTTTAAGTTTCACTGCGGAAGAGGCTTTCAGAGAGTTCTACAAAGACAAAAAGTCTATTTTTCTAGAAAGTTTTTCATCAGCTCAAGAAGATATATCCCTAACTTTAGATGAAGAATCTTGGAAAGTGTTAAATGAAATAAAAATTGAAGCAAATAAACTTTTAGAGGAAAAAAGAAATGATGGAATTATTGGTTCTTCCTTAGACGCTGAAGTAAAAATCTTCTGTAACTCTGAGACCTTTTTAAGACTGAGCCCTTGTATTGATGAGTTGAAATTTCTTTTAATTGTTTCAGACGCTTCCTTGGAGGTTGCCGATGACGATGGTCAATCTTCTATTTCAATTGAAGTAAAATCCTCCGATAAAGAAAAATGTGATCGTTGCTGGCATCATACGGGTAAACTCAAAAAGATTTTAGATTCAAGTCTATGCCCAAGGTGTATAGAAAACGTTGAGGGCGAGGGTGAAAAAAGAAAGTTTTTTTAAAACACAAAAATTATTCTTTCTGACTGCATTAATTATTTCTTTGGTCTTTTTTGATCAATTCTCAAAATACTTAATTGAGGCAAACTTTAATCTTTATGAGTCTACAAACATAATTCCGTTCTTAAACTTTACTTTTATAAAAAATTTTGGCGGCGCTTTTAATTTATTTAACGATGCTTCTCTTAACTTAGGATTGATATTTATTTTGTTAGTTTCTTTAATTTGTTTTTATCTTCTTTTGGCAATTTTTACCAATCTTGTATTCAAAGAAATTCTTTTCAAAGAGAGGCTTTTTTGGAGCCTTATTCTTGCTGGTGGCTTGGGAAATCTTTTAGATCGAATCACAAGAGGCTATGTTGTAGATTTTATTGATATAACATTTAATCCATATGTATTTAATTTAGCTGACTGCTTTGTGACATTAGGTATAATTTTTTTATTGTTTGATTCCTTTTTTGTGCATAAATCTGATGCAGAGTAAGACCATAAAGCTAGCTAATCCTAGAGGCTTTTGTGCCGGGGTAGATAGGGCAATAGATATCGTAAATATTGCTTTGGATAAGTTTGGACCTCCTGTTTATGTAAGGCATGAAGTTGTTCACAATCGAAAAGTTGTACAAGACCTAAAAATTCGTGGAGCTAGATTTGTTGATAATCTTGATGAGGTTCCTGAAGGATCTGTCACAATATTTTCAGCTCATGGGGTATCTGAAAAAGTAGAATCGCAAGCAAAAAAATATAATTTAAATTTTTTTGACGCTACTTGCCCACTTGTTACTAAAGTACATATGGAAGTCATTAAATATGCTCAACAAGGAAGAGACGTCATCATGATTGGACATAAAAATCATCCTGAAGTTGAGGGAACTCTTGGCAGGTTTCCAAGTGAAAGTTCAGGAAAAATATATCTCGTTGAAGATGAACAGGATGCTCAAAATTTAAATATTTCTCAGCCCTCTAATTTGGCTTTAGTAACTCAGACAACTCTTTCGGTAGATGACACGAAGCAGATCATTGAAATACTCAAGAAAAGATTTCCTGAAATAAAATCACCAAATGCAGATGATATTTGTTATGCAACACAAAATAGACAAGATGCTGTAAAGCAGCTTGCTTTAGAGACAGACTTTATAATTGTTGTTGGTTCCGAAAATAGCTCAAATTCAAATCGATTGAAGGAACTAGCAGAACTCATGGGAACGGAATCATGCTTGGTAGACCATGTTTCGCAACTTTCTGAGGACTCTTTGAAAAACATTTATAAATTAGGCATTACATCAGGAGCTTCAGCTCCTGAAGAACTCGTCAAAGAAATAATTTCTTATTGCAAAGGTTTTGGGTTTTCTATAGTTGAAGAAATCCAAGGCCTTAAAGAAAATATATCCTTCAAACTTCCAAAAGAGCTTAGATGAGAAGTGATATAGCAATTATCGGAGCTGGTATCGCTGGCATAACAACAGCATACGCACTTGCTAAAAAAGGTCACAAAGTTACTTTAATTGATTCCAGAAGATACCCTGCAATGGCAACTAGTTATGCTAATGGAGGTCAACTAAGTGCGAGTAATTCCGAAACTTGGAATACTACAAAAAACATACTTAACGGAATTAAGTGGATGTTCAAGAAAGATGCACCGCTTCTTTTTAATCCTTCGCCTAGTATTCAAAAATATAAGTGGATGATTGGTTTTCTTTTAGCTACATTTAATGGCAAACATAAATCTAATACCCAGCAAACTATCGAGTTAGCCAAAAGAGCCAGAGAAATATACTTTGATATAGCAGACTCTGAAGGCATTAAGTTTGATCTTTTAAAGAAAGGTATTCTTCATTTTTATAATGACGAAAAAGAATTTAGTTCTGCAGCAGACAAAGCTTCTTGGCTAGATCAGGAAGGCATGGAATGGGAGGCTTTATCTTTGGATGAAATTGAAGATTTGGAACCTGCATTCAAGTCTGCGAGCAACGAAAAGAAAATAGTCGGGGGAATTTATACAAAATCCGATGCAAGTGGTGATATCCATAAATTTTGTACTAACATGATTAAAACCCTGGAAGAAAAATATGGTGTGGAAACTTTTTTTAATACCGAAATAGAAACAATCTACAAGGACAAAGATAAAGTAATTCTTTCTGCGACAGATCAAGCCAATTCAAAAGGATATGTTTTCGATCAAGTGGCAGTTTGTGCTGGCGTTGAAACTCAAAAGTTTGCAGATATATTAGGTGATGGCATGAGGGTTTATCCTGTCAAAGGTTATAGTGTGACGATCTATCTCGACGACATGATTTCTCAACAAGCTGCACCTCAGGTTTCTTTATTGGATGATCCAGTAAAAATTGTTTCCAGCAGGCTTGGTAATAGACTTAGGGTTGCAGGAACTGCAGAATTGGCTGGGAAAAATAAAGATATCAGACAAGATAGAATTCGTCCTTTGCTTAATTGGGTAAGAGAATATTTTCCTTCTGTAAGCACGGAAAACTATACGCCCTGGGCTGGTTTGAGACCTATGACACCTGACATGATGCCTTTAATATTTGAGAGTAAAGTTAAGGGTATATTTTACAATACGGGACATGGTCACTTAGGTTGGACTTTAGGCGCAGCTACTGGCGAAATATTGGCTGAAAAGATGGGAAATGATCAATAAAGAAGGTTGGCTTACAAACGCGGAAAAACATATATCTCCAAACTTTGATCAAAGACCAAAAAATTCCGAGATAAAGCTCATCGTTATTCACAACATTAGCTTGCCGCCAGAAAACTTTGCGCCTGAAAATGTCAAAAAATTCTTCAAAAACGAACTTGATTTCGAGTCCCATGAGTTTTTTCATGAGATAAGAGGCCTAAAAGTATCTAGCCACTTTGTAATTGATCGAACAGGGAAAATTTATCAATTCGTTTCGGTTTATGACAGGGCATGGCACGCTGGAGCATCTTCTTTTAAAAACCAAGAAAATTGTAATGATTTTTCATTAGGCATTGAACTTATTGGCAGTGACAATGCTCCCTTTGAAGATAATCAATACGATTCTCTAAATAAGCTTATTGAAATTCTTTGCAGTTCTTTTCCGGAGATAAAAAAAGAGAATATCGTAGGCCATTCTGAAATAGCACCAGACAGAAAGACTGACCCAGGACCCTTTTTTGATTGGTCGAAGATAAGATAAAATAGCTTTATGCCATCTTTTGATATTGAATCCAAAATTGATAACCATGAGTTATCAAATGCAATAGACCAAACTAATAGAATTATCACTAATAGATACGACCTTAAAGATGCAAACGCCAATGTGTCTCTGCAAGAGAACGAAATTAAAGTTTCTGCTAATGAGTCCTTTCAATTGGATCAAATTATCCCAATTCTCAAAGAAAATTTAAGTAAACGTAAAATTGACTTAAAAAGTTTAAAAATAGGCGAGACTCACGAAGCCAACAATTCAGCCTCAGTAAATATTGAACTTGTTCAAGGTATTTCGAGTGAAATAGGAAAAGAAATTAATGCACTTATAAAATCAAAAAAAATAAAAGTACAGAGCTCTATTCAAGGAGACTCCGTAAGAGTTTCTGGAAAGAAAAGAGATGATCTTCAAGCTGTAATCACATTAATAAAAGAACAAAACTTCAATATTCCTCTTCAATTTCAAAATTTTAGAGACTAAAAAATGACTTTTATAGATTCTTTGAGGAATTATTTAAGTCCTCAAATTTTAGTAATCTTATGCTTGGGTTTCATTTCCGGGGTCCCTTATGGGGTCCTAATGGATCCTTTGAACTACTGGTTATCAGAAGAGGGTATTGAAAAATCTACTATTGGTCTGCTTTCTTTGGTTTTTTTAATTTATTCCTTAAAAGTATTTTGGGCCCCTTTAGTAGATCGTTTAAAAATACCAAGACTTCATAGGTTAGGACAAAGAAAATCATGGTTGTTTTTATCTCAGTTTGTAACTGGTCTAATCATATTATCAATAAGTTTTGTTGAGCCTAAAGAAAGTTTAAATGTCTTTGTATATTTGATTCTTGCAATTGGGTTTTTTTCTGCTACGCAAGACATATGTGCCGACGCATTAAGAATAGAACTTGTCGAAAAAAGAGAGTTAGGTGAGGCATCAGCAGTTTTTGTTATTGGTTGGAGAATCGGAGCTATTTTACTTTCTGGGGTAGCAACTTTTTACTTGGCTGAATTTTTTGGATGGAATTTTGCTTATCAAATGATCGGCATAATTGTAATCTTTTTGTCTTTTATTTTTCTAATCCTCATAAAAGAGCCAACCAGAGAGATTAGGCCGCCAAAAGATTTTTTTAAGGAACCTCTTGGATGGTTTGAAGATTCTTTTTTAGCTCCTTTAAAAGATCTTTATTTAAGATATAAGAACCATCTATTGCTGTTACTTCTTTTAATATTTACTTATCGACTGAGCGATATGTTTTTAGGTCCAATGGCTATGCCGTTCTACAGAGAAACAGGATTTACAAAAATTGAAGTTGCTGAAATAACAAATTTTTATGGACTTATCATGACCATCTTGGGCGGTCTATTTGCTGGAGCTTCAGTCTATCGTTTTGGCCTTTCAAAAAACTTGGTTGCAGGAGCCATTCTAACTCCTTTAACAAATCTGCCTTTTATATATCTAAACATGATTGGTCATGATGTAAATTTCCTGATATTGACGATCACTTTAGATAACTTTACTCAGGGATTTGTGAATGTGATGGGCGTTACTATTCTCGGTACCATTGTTTCGAAAAGTTTTACCGCAACACAGTTTGCTTTTTTAGTTGCATTGGTTTCAGTGCCTCCAAGAATTGTTTCGGGAGGTTCAGGAATAATTGTCGATAATATGGGGTTTCATGAGTTTTTTATTATTTGCGCTTTACTTGGAATTCCGGCAATTATTTTCTCCATAATGGCCCATAAAAGAAGACAGGAACTGGGTTTTGAATAGAAGCCTATATTTAAATAGATGGTTAAATAGTTTTTATATTCTATTTTTAATTTCCTTATATTTATTTTTTGCTCCTTTCAAGGATGGTCCAGAAATTTTTCCTCATACAGATAAAATTGGACATTTTTCTATTTTTTTCTTAATGACTGTCTTTTTAATATTCGGAAGATTAAAATGGTATTACGCACTAATTTTCTGCATTTTCTATGCTTTGTTTACTGAAATTGTTCAAACTTTTCTAAATTATAGAACTGGAAGTATTTTTGACTTTGTTTCAGATATTCTAGGTATAACTTTTGCAATTTTTTTTGTTTTTTTCCTTGAAAAAAGAGCTAAAGAACATAGATAAATAAGTGTTGTGAATTGAGCATTCGTTTAATAGAATGCGCATCTCACATTTGTTTAGTTATTTTTAAGGTCGGAGACACAGTTGTTTTTGGCCAATACGCAGGAAGCAACACTATAAAAGTCGATGGTGAAGAATTACTAATTCTTAGTGAAAGCGATCTTCTTGGAACGGTTTCCAAGTAAACAATTACATATTTTTTTAATACGAGGTAAAAAATGGCAAAAGACGTAAAATTTAGTGATTCAGCTAGACAATTGATGCTTGATGGAGTCAATGTACTTGCTGATGCAGTAAAGGTGACCCTTGGCCCTAAGGGAAGAAACGTAGTTTTAGATAAATCTTTTGGAGCTCCTACAGTAACAAAGGATGGAGTTTCTGTAGCTAAAGAAGTTGAGCTACAAGATAAATTTGAAAACATGGGTGCTCAAATGGTTAAAGAAGTTGCTTCGCAAACTTCAGATGCAGCTGGTGATGGAACTACCACTGCTACTGTTCTTGCCCAAGCGATTGTTAATGAAGGCTTAAAATCTGTTGCGGCTGGTTTCAACCCTATGGATCTTAAAAGAGGTATAGACAAGGCAGTAACAAAAGCTGTTGAAAGCATTCAAAGCATGTCTGAGCCTTGTGCTGACAGCACTGCTATAGCTCAAGTTGGTACCATTTCCGCTAATAGTGACGGTGAAGTTGGAGACATCATTGCTGAAGCTATGGAAAAGGTTGGAAAAGAAGGCGTTATAACAGTCGAAGAAGCTAGCGGTATTGAAAATGAATTAGAAGTTGTCGAAGGAATGCAGTTTGATCGTGGATATCTTTCTCCATATTTCATAAACAACCAAGATAAAATGATCACCGAATTAGAAGATCCTATGATTCTTCTCCACGATAAGAAAATTTCAAATATCAGAGAACTTTTACCTTTGTTAGAAGCTGTAGCAAAAGCTGGAAAATCTCTTCTTATTATTGCAGAAGATGTTGAAGGCGAAGCTCTTGCAACATTAGTTGTTAATAACATGAGAGGTGTTGTAAAAGTTTCTGCCTGTAAAGCACCAGGTTTTGGAGACAGAAGAAAGGCTATGTTGGAAGATATAGCTATTCTTACTGGTGGAACAGTAATTTCTGAAGAAGTTGGTCTTAATTTAGAAGGAGCAACTATAGAATCTCTTGGAACAGCTAAAAAAGTAGTTCTCTCAAAAGAAAATACTACCGTGATTGATGGTGCAGGTTCTCAAGACAATATTTCTGGCAGAGTTAACCAGATTAGAGCTCAAATTGAAGAAACTTCATCTGATTATGATAGAGAAAAACTTCAAGAGAGAGTAGCTAAGTTAGCTGGAGGAGTTGCTGTAATTAAAGTTGGAGCAGGTTCGGAGATTGAGATGAAAGAAAAGAAGGCTAGGGTTGAAGATGCTTTGCATTCAACTAGAGCAGCTGTCGAGGAGGGAGTTGTTCCAGGCGGAGGAGTAGCTTTAATTAGAGCATTACAATCATCCGAGGGCCTTAAAGGAGATAACGAAGATCAAAATATAGGTATTTCAATTGCTTTAAAAGCTATGGAAGCTCCTATCAGACAAATCGTTCTCAATGCAGGTGAAGAAGCATCGGTTGTAGTTGATAAAATTAAATCCGAAAAAGGCAATCATGGGTTTAATGCTGCAACATCTGAGTATGGCGACATGATTAAGATGGGTATCTTAGATCCAGCAAAAGTTACAAGAACTGCTCTACAAGCAGCAGGTTCAGTTGCTGGTTTGATGATCACCACAGAAGCTATGGTTTCTGATATTCCTGAAGAAAATGCTGGTGGCGGAATGCCAGGCGGTATGCCTCCAGGAATGGGCGGTATGGATGGAATGATGTAAAAATCTTCTGTTGAAAAAAAAGAGGCCATGTTAGGCCTCTTTTTTTTATTTTACGGTTTTAGAATATAATAAAGCTTTAAAGAGGGAGATCTAATGGAAATAGAACTATATTTATACAATGTCCTAGTGAGATGGGGACACATCTTAGTTGGTATAGCCTGGATAGGGCTTTTATATTATTTTAATTTTGTGCAAACAGAATATGTAAAAGTCGCAGATCCTGATGCTAAAGCAGATGTTATGAAAAAATTAGCACCCAATGCGCTTTGGTGGTTTAGATGGGCTGCTTTTTTAACTTTTTTAACAGGTTTATATCTTTTGTATGTTCAAGAACGAGCAATTACAACAGCTATAACTTTAGGTTCATTAATGGGGATCATCATGATGTTAAATGTTTGGGGAATCATTTGGCGTAATCAAAAGATTGTTATCGGCCTTAATCTTACCCAAAATCGTATCTTTTAATTGATCAATCTGCCGCGGGGGGACCCATTGCAGGTTATTTAGGTTATGATTTTTGGATTGTAGTAGCTGCGGTTCTTTTAATTGAGTTGAATGCAATTTATGGAAAAATGTTTCCTGTAATTGCATCCGTGAGATCAGTTATAACTTCAAGCTTTATCTTAACTATTATTTTTTCTGGCTTAGTTTTTTATATCTAAGTTAATCATCGCTGAGTTCTTCATCTTCTTGTTCGATTTGAAGAACTCTTGCGATTTTAATCATATTATTTCTAATCAATACAGTTTCGATAGAGTAATTTTCTATTTCTATTTTGATATTGTTTTCAGGAATCGTTTCAACTTGGTCAATAATTAATCCATTCAAGGTTTTAGCTCCATTTATTGGAAGCTGCCAATTTAGTTTTTTGTTTAGCTCTCTCAAAGGGATCGAAGCATCAATTAAATAACTTCCATCTTTTTGCTCCATAATTTCTACGGTCTCTCTATCGATATCCGTAGCAAGCTCACCAACAATTTCTTCAAGGACGTCTTTGATTGTAACCAGTCCTTTAACAGAACCATATTCGTCAATGATTACAGCAACTGTTTTTTTATTTTTTTGAAAATTGAAAAGTTGTGTGCTTAAAGGAGTATTTTCTGGAATAAAATAAGCTTCATCTAAAGATTCAATTAAACTTTCAATTGATTTGTCTTCATTTGAAAGAAAAGAAGTGATTCCATAAAGATCTATAACTCCTCTTAGATCGTCAAGAGATTCATTATAGACAGGCAAAAAATCTTTTTGATTATTTTGAAGATTACTCAGAATAGTTTCTATTGGTTGATTTATATCTATTCCAATTACTTCACTTCTTTGTGTCATGACCTCATCTACAGAAACTTTATCTAGCTCCAAAACACTGATTAACATGTCTTGATATTTCTTTGGAATTAAATCTCCAGAGTTTTCCAAAACACTCTTTAACTCTTCAGGCGATAAATCTTCATTGATTGTTGTTTCTTTTGTTCCCAATAGCCTCATAAAAAAGTTTGAAAAGAAATTAACAAATAAAACCAAAGGTCTGAGTATTTTTTGCAAGTATTTAAGGATTAGAGATGCTGGAAGAGCAACTTTTTCTGAATTCAATGCTGCAAAAGTCTTCGGAGTGATTTCAGCGAATACTAAAATTATCAAAGTTAGTACAATAGAACCAATTACCACGCCACTATCTCCAAATAAATTTAAACAAAGGACAGTCGTTAGCGAAGCTGCAAGAATATTTACAAAATTATTACCTATGAGAATAACACCAAGTAATCTATCGGGTCTTTTTAAAAGTTTGTCAGCTCTAATGGCTCCTTTATCGTTTTCCTTAACCAAATGTTTAAGACGATACCTATTTAAGGACATCATAGCCGTTTCTACTCCAGAGAAAAAAGCAGAAAGAAATAGCAGAAAAACGATGCTTGAAAAGAGCATCCAGGGATTAACGTCAGCCAATTGTAGGAATTATGTGAATTGTTTGCATTTTTTTACAATTATAGGAAGGTTTTACTTGAATACAAAATTAAATTACTTAGAATACTTCTCTCAAAGAGATTTATGGTAACTATAAGACTAGCCAGAGGAGGCGCCAAAAAGCGTCCTTATTTTCATATCACAGTCGCGGATTCACGCAGAGCTAGAGATGGTAAATACATCGAAAGGGTAGGTTTTTTTAATCCAATAGCCTCAGCTCAAAATGACAGACTTAACATAGATCATGAAAGATTGGACTATTGGGTAAGCAAAGGAGCTCAAGTAACCGAGAGAGTAAAGACTTTGATAAAAGAGTCAAAACTTTCAACAGAAGACTTCAATCAATTAATTGCAAAGAAAGAAAAACTCAGGTTAGTGAAACTTGAAAAGAAAAAATCTTCAGCCTCTGAAGCAGATACTGAAGAAAGTCCATCAGAAGGAGAAGAAGTCTCGGCTGAGACAGAAAATACAGAACCAAAAAGTACCAATAATAATAACCAATCAAATAATGAGGATAATCTAATGGAAAAAACCGAAGATATTATCGATAAGGTTGCAGAAGGTACAAAAGACGTAGCCGAAGGTGCTGCTGAAGCTGTAACAGATGTAGCTGAAGGCGCAGTTAATGTTGCTGAAGAAGTAGTAGAAACTGCAGAAGATGTTGTTGAAGACGCTGCCAAAGCAGTAACAGATGTCGCTGAAGGGGCTGCAAATGTAGCTGGCGATGTTGTTGAGACCGCTGAAGATGTTGTTGGAGATGCAGTTGATGCCGTTAAAGATGTTGCCGAAGGTGCAGCTGATGTTGCTGGCGATGTTGTTGACACAGCAAAAGAAGTGGCAGGCGATCTTGCTGAAGGCGATGTTGTTGAAGCAGTAAAAGACGTAGCTGAAGGCGCAGTAGATGTTGCCGAAGACGTTGTCGAAACTGCTGAAGATGTTGTTGAAGATGCAGTTGAAGCAGTAAAAGACGTAGCTGAAGGCGCAGCTGATGTAGTTGAAGACGTTGTCGAAACTGCTGAAGATGTTGTTGAAGATGCAGTTGATGCTGTGAAAGATGTTGCTGAAGGCGCAGCTGATGCAGTCGGTGATGCAATTGATGCTGTCAAAGACGCATTCACATCTGACGACTCTAAAGACGATAAATAAATTATCAAAATGACCTACCAAGATGATGATTTCATTTTGGTAGGAAATTTTGGTCGTCCAATCGGTCTTAAAGGAAGTATTAAATTAAATTCAGACTCTGATACTTGGACAGATACAAAGTTTGTAGATGCTAATGTTGTCATGAATACATCGGAATATGATATGGCTGTTCGAGATTTAGGAATCAATACTCAAACTGGTCTTGGTGAACAGCAGTGGGGTTCATGGCAGACAGATTGGGCTGGTCAACAAGTTGTAAATTCATTTACAAGAACCTCTGTTCAAAATAGAGGAAATATGAGTGCCAGAACATTCCTTAATAATTAAAAACCCCAATCAAGAAGATATTTTGATTCCTTTCATCATGAAACAAGTAATTCTAGAAGTAACAAAAACAAGCATTTATGTAGATTGGGAGATTTGAATGAATTTTACTTTTATTTCCTTGTTTCCCGAAATCATAAAATCTTCATTGAATGAAAGCATAACCAAAAGAGCTATCGAAAAATCGTTGATCTCTTTTGAAACGATAAATCCTAGAGATTATCTTAAACCCAAAGAAAGGATTGATGACAAAGTTTATGGCGGTGGTCCGGGAATGCTTTTGAAATCTGAACCTTTAATGAAAGCCATAGATGATGCGACTTCTAAATTTGATAGAACAGAAAGCAAAATCATTTATTTATCTCCAAAAGGTAAGCCATTTACTCAAGAAAGTGCTGAGACTCTGGCTTTGGAGAAAAATATAATATTCATTTGTGGTCGCTATGAAGGAATTGATCAGAGAATCATCGATCATTATGTGGATGACGAGATTAGCATTGGTGATTATGTTCTTTCCGGTGGAGAGCTACCAGCTTTAGTAGTATTTGATGCTATCGTAAGGAATATCGAGGGAGTCTTAGGAGACGACGCATCTCTTGAGCAAGAATCCTTTTCCGGAGGACTATTAGAATACCCTCAATATACCAGGCCTGAAAAAATGAAGTTGGGCGATGTGCCAGAAGAATTATTATCTGGAAATCATGCGGTTATAGAACAATGGCGAAAGAAACAGATGCTAGGAATTACCGCTTCAAGAAGAAAAGATCTTCTAGATAAAATCAAATTATCACCCGAAGAAAAAGCTTTTTTGGAAGAATTTTTTGATGAACTTGAGTAATAATCTGATAGAATTCTTTTCCTTGTAGATAAGCAGTAACAGAAATGAGCAGCAAAAGAACATCTGTCCAAGTCGTAGAGGCAGCACAACTTAAAGACAACGTCCCTAATTTTAATCAGGGGGATACTGTTTTAGTTGAGATTGTAGTTAAAGAAGGAGACCGAGAGAGAACTCAACCTTTTGAAGGTGTAGTAATTGGCATTAAAAATAGAGGTCTAAATTCTGCTTTTACAGTAAGAAAAATTTCCAGTGGTGTTGGCGTTGAAAGGACATTTCAAACTCACAGTCCATTAATAAAATCTATCAAAGTGAAAAGGAAAGGTAAGGTAAGGCAATCTAAACTTTATTACTTAAGAGAACGCTCTGGAAGATCCGCAAGAATAAAAGAAAAAGTATAATCTCATAATGAGTGATTCGGATAGGCAAATTCTTGATGCCTTTATCGATAATATCTGGATTGAAAAAGGATTGAGTCAAAACACATTAGATTCATATAGAAGTGATCTTGAGCAATTTTCCACATGGCTTGAAAAAAATAATCTTAGTTATATAAAAACTTCCAAGAAAGAAATTCTATCTTATTTGTCTTTTCTTTTTCAAAAAGGGTTAGGAAGTAAGACAGTTGCCAGAAAACTTTCTTCATTAAAATCTTTCTTCCGTTATTTGGTCTTTAAATCCATTATTCCAAACGATCCCTCAAGCGAGGTAGAAACGCCAAAATTATTAAAGTCCATTCCCAAATCCATTTCAGAAAAAGAAGTTGAAGCATTGTTAGCTGCACCTGATGAAAAGACAGATATCGGACTTAGAGATAAAACCATGATCGAGACTTTATATTCTTGTGGGCTGAGAATTTCAGAATTAACAAATTTAGAATTGCTAAATCTTAACTTGCGCCAAGGTGTGATCAGAGTAATTGGAAAGGGCCAAAAAGAAAGATTAGTTCCAATGGGCGATCAGCTTATTGCTTTATTAGAACTCTACATTTCCTCTTCAAGGAAAAATCTTCTCAATAAAAGACACTCTGACTTTTTATTTTTATCAACAAGAGGACAAAGAATGACTCGTCAATCCTTTTGGCACAGGATAAAACACTATTGTTTGGCCTCAGGTTTTGAGCCAGATAAAATTTCTCCTCACGTACTTAGACATGCTTTTGCAACCCACCTTTTAAATAATGGAGCTGATTTAAGAGTGGTGCAACTTTTACTCGGACATAGCGACTTAAATACAACACAAATTTACACTGAGGTTGCTAGACAACGATTGAAAAGACTTCATACTGAGCACCACCCACGAGGCTAAGAGATGATTATTTTAAGTTTTTTTGTTTTGTTATTTTCTATACAGAGTTTTGTTTTAGATAAAGACGAAATAAAAGCAAAATTAAATGAAATTATTCCTGACGAGATATCGGTAGATATAGTTGAAGATACTTATTCCCCAAACTTTTTTTCGGTTGAATTATCTGATGGATCTTTATTTTACGTAACAGCAGATGGTGAATTCATCATAAATGGCGATCTTTATCAAATCGAAAAAAACTCTTTGATTAATTTTTCAGACATGCGAGATTCTAAGAAAAGAATTAATAGAATACTTGAAATAAATCCAAGTGAGTTTATTACCTTTGAGCCTAAAGAAAAGAAAACAGTCATCTATGTGTTTACTGATGTTGATTGTGGGTATTGTAGAAAATTGCATTCTGAAATCACAAACTATCTAGAAAATGGCATACAAGTTAATTATTTAGCATATCCAAGAGAAGGTTTGGAAAGTGAGACTTATCAAAAAATGAAGACTGCCTGGTGTTCAAACGATCCTCAGGCGAGTTTGACGACTTTAAAACTTGGAAAAACCATCAAAAGCGATGATTGCACTAAAAAAATTGTTTCAAAACATTATAATTTAGCCAAAGAATTTAATGCCCGAGGAACTCCTACTATAATTCTTGAGAACGGTTTCTTATTAGCAGGCTACCACTCTGCTGAAGAGATATAGAATTTTTTAAAAAAATAACTATGGATAAAAACTTTTCTTCAATAGATCGACTACCTCCTTATGTTTTCGAGGAAATTGGCCAACTTAAAATGGCGGCTCGAAGAAGGGGCGAGGATATTATTGATTTTGGAATGGGAAATCCTGACGGCGCAACTCCTGATTTTATTGTCGAGAAGCTTAAAGAGGTTGTCATGCGACCTGATACCCATCGATACTCTCAATCAAAAGGTATACCCAAATTAAGACAAGCTATAACCGATTGGTATGCCAGAAAATTTAATGTTGCATTGGATCCCGAAGATGAGGCAATAGCCACTCTTGGTTCTAAAGAAGGCTTGAGTCATTTAGCCATTGCCACAATGGATAAGGGAGACGTAATTTTGGTACCAAATCCAGCTTATCCAATACATCCTTTTGGTTTTGTAATTGCTGGAGCTGATATTCATCACGTACCAATTGGACCAGGCATTGATTTCTTTAAAAGTTTAAAAGATGCGATAAAAAATTCTTTTCCAAAACCTAAAATGTTGCTCATTAATTTTCCAAGCAACCCAACAACGAGTTGTGTAGATTTAGATTTTTTTAAAGAAGTTATCGCTATTGCTAAAGAGCATAACATTTGGGTTGTTCATGACTTGGCTTATGCTGATCTTTGTTTTGATGGTTATGAAGCTCCTTCAATTCTTCAAGTAGAAGGGGCAAAAGATATAGCTGTTGAGTTTTATACTCTGTCAAAGAGCTACAATATGCCAGGTTGGCGTTTAGGCTTTTGTTGTGGCAATAAAGAACTCATAGCTGCATTAGCAAGATTAAAATCTTATTTTGATTACGGTCACTTCACACCCATTCAGGTAGCTGGAATAGAAGCTTTAAATAATGGCGATAAAGAAGTAGAAAAGATTTGTCAAACTTATAAATCCCGAAGAGATGTACT
>LUMB01000162.1_pt1 | contig 18131 bp, 21 predicted proteins | sample 730021 | NCBI WGS metagenome assembly LUMB01 (sample SAMN03860274, study PRJNA289734) | marine metagenome | biome: seawater column; feature: ocean; material: water; isolation source: Red Sea water column Station 91 - depth 25m | place: Saudi Arabia: Red Sea | collected 2011-10-15 | depth 25 m
GAACAGAACTTGTGTAGTGCTAGCAGCATTAGAGTCAATAACTTGAATATCACCAAAAGATGGATTGATGTGATGATCTACTACAATGACTCTCGCAGAATTTAATGCTATCTCTTCTAAATCCCCAAGCCTTTCAGAATTTCCACAATCAAAAACATAAACGTTTTCATAATTTTTTTTTGGACTATCAAGAATTAAATCAATAGGTAAATGATTTAAATTAGAAGGCACATTACCTTTCATATCAAAAGAAACGTCTGATTCTACTCCCTTACTATCAAGTATCAATTTGAATGCTAAAGCAGAACCTAAAGCATCACCATCAGGATTGATATGACCTGTAATTAAATTAGAAGAATTTTTTAAATCTTTAAAAAGATCACTCATTGTCTTTAGTCCTATCAATTAGTTCGTTTATTCTTTGTACATTATTAAATGTATTATCTACTTCAAAAATAATTTTAGGAACATTTCTTGTTGTCATTTCTCTTCCCAATACTTTCTGAATCTTTATTCTATTTTTTTCGAGTGAATTTTTTAATGATCCTTCATTTCCATCTAATGTAGAAACAAAAACCATTGATTTCTTAAGATCTGGAGATGTTGAAACATGTGTGATTGTTGCTTTATTAAGTATTGGATCAGAACTTCTTAAGAGTGCACTTGAAATGATTTTTTGAATGAGAGGATTGATTCTGTTTATTCTTCCACCACGTGTTTGATTACTCATTGTTTGCTTCTAGACTTCTACTTCTCCAAGTATCTCAATTGTATCGCCTTCTTTTATATCTTTATAATCAGATAAACCAATACCACATTCAAGACCTTCGTTGACAACTTCAACATTGTCTTTAAACCTTCTAAGTGAGACTATGGTTCCTTCATATATAACAACACCATCTCTAAGCAAGCGTGCTTTTGCATCAAGTTCTACTTTACCTTCAGAAACTATTGAACCGGCAACCACGCCAACTTTTGGAGCACGGAAAGTAGTTTTAACATCAACCATTCCGATAATTGCTTCTTCAGTTTTAATAGTCATTTGGCCAAGTACTGCTTCAGCGATATCATCTAACAATTCATAAATGATATTGTACGTTCTTACGTCTATTCCCTTACTTTGAGCCATATTCCTGGCCTGACTATCAGGTCTTACATTAAAACCAATAATTAAAGACTCTGTAGCACTAGCTAAATCTACGTCGGATAAAACAATTCCCCCTACAGCTGAATGAACAACTTGGATGTTTACATCATCAGTTGCTAACTTGTTTATACCATCTTTAATAGCTTCAACTGAACCATTAGTGTCAGCTTTTAATATTACATTTACTGTATTTAACTCACCTTCCTGCAAAAGCTTCATCATATCGCTAACTCGAGTCTCAACTGAAAATGATGAGTTGTCATGTTCTTTTAATTTAGTTTTGTTTTCTTCAGCTTTTGCCTTGGCATCTTTTTGATTTTTAACAGCAACAAATTGGTCACCAGCAGTTGGTGATTCATCCCATCCTATAATATCTATTGGAGATCCCGGCTCTATAGACTTTACTGTTTTATTATTGTGATCAAACATTGATTTCACTCTGCAGAATGCTTGTCCAGCATAAAGAAAATCACCCTGTTTTAGAGTGCCTCTTGTGACTATGACTGTAGCTACATTTCCTCTACCAACTTCCATTCGTGATTCAACAATATACCCAGAAGCATTTGTATTAAAATTTGCTTTTAGTTCTTCTATTTCTGCTACAAGTGCAAGTGTTTCAAGTAAATCATCAACCCCATCGCCTTTGAGTGCAGATACTTCAACTACAGGTGTGTCTCCACCTAAATCTTCAGAAATTACTTCATATTTTGTAAGCTCAGCTTTAATCATTGACGGATTGGCCTCAGGTAAGTCACACTTATTTATGGCAACAACTATTGGTACGTTTGCAGCTTTTGAGTGGTTAATTGCTTCAATTGTTTGTGGCATTTCTCCATCATCTGCAGCAACAACCAAGACAACTATATCCGCTTTTTCATTTCTTATATAATCCAATAAGCTAGTTTTTCCATGGTCAACATGACCCATAACAGTAATTATTGGCGCTCTTAAATTTAATTTATCTGGATCATCTTCAAATTCTTGAAATTCAATAATATCTTCTCTTGAAATTGTTATTTCATCTATTAAATCAGGAATAAGATTGTATTTTTCAAAAAGCTTTTCTATATCGCTATCTTCTAATGGTGTATCAATAGCTTTCATAATTCCCAATCCCATCAAATCACCGACAATTTGCGTAGCATCAACATCTATAAGAGAACTAATTTTTTCTGGGGATGAATTCCTAGAAATCTCTATAATTTGAACATCATCTTCAGGAACTTCTTCAACTTCTGTTTTTGGCGCATCCTGAATTGTCTCTTCTTGTTCTTGGACAACTTCAGACTCAGACTCAGGTTCATCTTCTGGTAATAAAGCTAACTTAAGTAGTTCCTCTTCTTCCTCAGTTAAACCAGATGATGCTGTTTTAACCTCAAAACCTAACTCTTTTGCATGAAAAAGTACATCTGCTGAAGCAATATCCAACTCCTTGGCGATTTGATGAATTCGCTTTTTTGCCATTTACTCTTCCTCGTTTTTAGCTTCTTCTGTTTCCTCTATGTCTTCTTGGGGTGAATCTCCTAAGCCTTCTATGTCAATTTTATAACCCGTTAATTTTGCAGCTAATCTTGCATTCTGGCCTTCTTTACCAATAGCAAGTGAAAGTTGGCTGTCTTTGACAACAACTCTCGCTGACTTTAAATCTTCATCAATTTCAACTTCATCAATATCTGCTGGACCTAATGCTTCCTTTATAAATCGAACTTTATCTTCTCTCCATTCAACAACATCAAGTTTCTCTCCTCTTAACTCGTTTACAATTTGTCTAACTCTATTACCTCTTGATCCCACACAAGCTCCTTTAGGATCAACATTTGGATCATTAGAAAATACAGCAATTTTTGTTCGACTACCTGGTTCTCTAGCAATTGCTCTTAATTCAACTGTTCCATCTGTCAATTCAGGAACTTCCAGTTCAAGCATTCTTTGAACAAATTCTGCTCTACTCCTACTAACAATGATAGGTACTCCTTTAGCATCTTCTCTTACCTCTGTGATCAGTGCTTTGACCCTATTGCCTCTTTCAAGTCTCTCGAAGGGCACCCTTTCACCAGCAGGTATTACTGCTTCAGCATCTTGAAGATCGAGTATTGTCTGATTAAATCTTGGATCAAATTGAGTTACTATACCAGTGACAAGTTCTCCTTCTCTTCCAATATAAGCATCAAGGACTGTAGCTCGTTTTGCATCTCTAATTTTTGTTGTCATCATTTGCTTAAAGGATTGTGCGGCAATTCTTCCAAACTCGTCTTCATCTAACTCAACTTTCCACTCTTCAATGACATTTCCTTCATTGTCTAATTCTTGTGCATAAATAAGAACTTCTCCTGAATCTGGATTTAATGTAACTCGAGCTTCTTCAGCAGCTCCAGGTATTCTCATATAAGCTGACCTAAATGCTGAAACTAATGCTTCATACATGCTTTCAACAGCTACACCTTTTTCTAGTGCTAATGCCTCTATTGCTTGTTTGCTCTCATTACCTAATTTCATTTTTATCCTTTTACTTTTTCTTTAAATTGCTTAAATTCAATTTTTGCACTTTTAATATTAGAAAAATTGATTACTACCTCTACTGAGTTAACAATTAATTTGATGTCTTGTTCGTTAGACGATTCTATATAACCTTCTAATACATATTCATCTTCTATAGGTTCAAATAATTTAATTTTTACTAATTCACCCAGAGCTAATTCAAAATGCCTGTTTGTTTTTAGTTTTCTTTCAATCCCTGGACTTGAAACAATCATTTCATATGAACCTTTTTCAATACCCATATTTTCGAGAAGTCTTTGAAATTGTTTATTTAATCTTGAAGTTAAATCAATGTCAATTTCATTATCACTAACTATATAAACTTCAACTCTTGAAATAGAAGGATAATCTACAATATTTAGGTCATAAAGTTCAAGATTTTCTTCACTTAGATATAGATCGAAAGCCTCTAAGATTTCTTTTTCAGAAACCATATAAACCTCCATTCATAAAAAAAGCGGGCTTGAAACCCACTATACATAGTTAAATTGTCTCTAAATAATTGTAACAAACATTGGAGTTTATTTAAAGCCTTTTTTAATATGCTTTAGAAAAAATTGCCTTTTTACCCTCAACAGACTCATTGTTTACAGCTTTGGCAGAACCTTCATTTTCCAAGAGATAGCATCTGAGTGTAGCTTTGGTTAAATCTTTAATTTCAATCTCATCAGAAGTATTTTCATCCCAATAACATGTAACAAAACCTGGAGTTGAATTCAAAGTATCAATTAGTTCTGCTTTACTGTCTACATGGATTGTATTGTCTTTTCTAAAATTCTTTGAGGTCTCTAGTAAGTTAGATTGAATGTCGTCTAAATTATCTTTTAATTTCTGAGATACTTCATTTATTGATATGGAGTTCTTGCCATCAACACCGTCTCTTCTCGAGAAAACTACAGAATTTTTTTCTATATCTTTAGGCCCTATTTCAATTCTTAATGGTACTCCTTTTAATTCCCATTCATTGAATTTGAAACCTGGTGAAATATTATCCCTATCATCAATTTTCATTCGATAACTTTCACGCAATTCTTCGTGTAATTTATTAACAGTTTCTAATACAACTGATTTACTATCCTCATTAGGAATTATTGGAATAAGTACTGATTGAGTAGGTGCTAATTTTGGTGGGAGTTGTAATCCTTTATCATCACCATGAGCCATAATAATCATTCCTATTAAACGAGTACTAACACCCCAGCTAGTTTGAAATGGATGTTGTAACTCATTATTTTCATCAGAATATTGAATTTCGAAAGCCTTTGAAAAATTCTGTCCCAACTCATGTGATGTACCCGTCAGCATATATGTCTAACATTTGCAAAGCTTCACTTGTTGCTTCTTCTTGAGTTTTGTGTGCGGTATGACCTTCTTGCCAGAGAAACTCTGAAGTTCTTAGGAATAATCGGGTTCTCATTTCCCATCTAACAACATTTGCCCACTGGTTAACTAACATTGGTAAATCTCTATGGCTTTTAATCCATTTTGCAAACATATGGTTAATAATTGTCTCAGATGTTGGCCTTACGACTAAAGGTTCTTCAAGCTCTTTTCCGCCAGCATGTGTGACCGTAGCTAATTCAGGAGAAAAACCTTCTACATGCTCCGCTTCTTTTTGAATAAAGGAGTTGGGAATAAAAAGTGGGAAATATGCATTCTCATGACCTGTTTCTTTAAATTTTTTATCTAAGTAGGCTTGAACTCCTTCCCAAAGAGAGTAGCCATATGGTCTTATTACCATCGTTCCTTTTACAGGAGAATAGTCTGCCAATTGTGCTTGTTGAATTATATCGGTATACCATTCATTAAAGTCTTCAGACATAGGTGTAATTTTTTCAACCATGACTATATATTAAAGGTTTTAATTTTCAATATCAGTATTTGAAGATATCTCCACAACTGATTTTTTTCTTTCCAAGAAATTGTTAATATCTCCCTGAGAATTTATGAGGTCGTCTGCATCTTTACGTGCGATTTCTGCAGCATTTTTATCTGCAGCAGCTAGCCTTGCATCTATCCCTTGTTCAATAATTAATTTTGCCTCTGATAGTAAAGCATCGACCATTTCTTTTTCATTAACAACTCTTACTACTTCACCTTTTATAAATAAGTGCCCTTTATTTTTGCCAGCTGCAATACCTAAATCTGCAGATCTAGCTTCTCCAGGACCATTCACATCGCAACCCATAACATTATTTAATGCATCTTGTGCTTCTTCTGCAACTTTAATAACATCAACCTCTGCTCTACCACAACTTGGACAAGCAATTAAATCTAAAGAGTTCCTTTCTCTTAGACCTAAATACTCCAATAAAGCTCTTCCACTTTTAGCTTCTTCAACTGGATCAGTTGTTAAAGAGTAACGAATTGTGTCACCAATGCCTTCACTTAATAAGGTTCCAATTCCTGCAGTTGACTTAATTAACCCACCAGGTAGTGGTCCTGCTTCTGTTACGCCAAGATGCAGAGGGTAATCTACTTTTTCAGCTAAAAGCCTATATGATTCAATCATTAATGGTACGTTCGAATGTTTAACGGAAATTTTTATATCGAAAAAACCAACATCTTCTAGATACTTTAATTCTTTTAGAGCAGATTCAACTAGAGCTTCAGGTGTAGCATCACCATATTTCTCGAGTAAATCTTTATCAAGAGAACCGCCATTAACACCAATTCTAATTGGTATGTTTGCTGACAAAGCTTCTTTGGCCACTTCCTTAATCTGTTGTTCTTTTCTAATGTTTCCAGGGTTAAGTCTTAAGCCATTAACGCCAGCATCAATAGCTGCAAGTGCTAGTTTGTATTGAAAGTGTACATCAGCAACTATTGGAACCGGGCTTCTTTGTGTGATTTCAACCAACCCTGTAGCAGCATCTACTTCATTACATGTTACTCTTACGATATCTGCACCATTAGAAGCAAGTTCGTAAATCTGCGAGAGCGTAGATTCAACATCTTTAGTTTTTGTTGTAGTCATAGATTGAACAGATATAGGAAAATCTGACCCAATTCCAACTTTACCTATTTGAATTTGTCGTGTTTTTCTTCTATTAAATTTCATAATCTTATTGGCTGCGTAATATCAAGATAAAATGCTGTTATTCCTAAGAATACAAAGATAAAAATTACAAGAGCAGCTATTGGATATAATTTTTTATCTTCTATTTTTTTACCTGTAATGCCTTCGTACAACGCTAAAACAATTCTTCCACCATCTAATGGAACTAACGGTATCGAATTAAAAACAGCTAAGAAAATATTAACAAAAGCAAGCAAACTAAATAAATTTACATAACCTCCCTCAGCTATTTGGTTTCCAGCTTGTGCTAAACCAATTGGACTCAACGGTCTTACTTCATCAGGAACATCTTGGCCTGTATAAGTACCAAGTAAAGCTTCAAGAGTAGATGGGTTAAATAATGTAAAAATCCCTTCAATAGCTGCCTTAGTCATATCAATTTCTATAAGAGTTGTTGCAGGTATGGCTTGTAGCAAACCAAGAGTTTGTCTTTCTAAAACAGGTGAGACCCCTAAGTAACCTGAGAGTTCATTGTTTAAGAGTCTTGACTCTAATGTAGTTGTAGTTAAGTACATTTGAGAATTTCGAATATATCCTATCGATACATTTTTATCTGGATTAACTTCGATAATTGAAACTAACTCTTCCCAACTCTGTACCTCTGAACCGTTAAATGAATAAATTATATCTCCTGGAATCAAACCTGCTTTTTTTGATGGAGCATCATCATTTGGATTGCTTATTGATTCTCCAATTGTAGCTACCTCTAGCGTTGGTTGGTCTATCCCATAAAAAGCAAATATAGAAAATAAAATTATCCATGCTAGAAAAAAATTGACCAATATTCCTGAAGAGGCAATATAAAGCTTTTTAGTCCAAGATGCAGTATGAAACAATTCGTCATGTTTATAGTCTGATACAGGTTCGTTTTCATCCATTCCTGGTATCTTTACGTATCCACCCAGCAAAATAGCTTTTAAGCCATATTCAGTATTGTTTCTTTTGAAAGAAAATAGTTTTGGTCCAAAACCAACAAAAAATTCAGATACTGCAATTTTTGATCTTCTTGCAGAAATGTAATGACCAAGCTCATGAAGTACCACAAACAATGTAAGCAATAAAATAGTTAAAATAGCATTCATATATTAATTATTACACTTATTGGATTAAATCTAAAAAATGAACGAATAGAACAAGAATTGGAAAACTTAATAATTGTGAATCAATTCTATCTAATACACCACCATGACCTGGCAACAAAGTGCTTGTATCTTTAAGTTCAATAGATCGTTTAATTTTTGATTCAAACAAATCTCCCAAAGTTCCAAATAACACGAACAAAATAGAAATTAATATTTTTTGCGTTAAGGTAACAGTTAAAAAATAATTTAAAACAAAGAAAACAAAAATAGATCCAACAAATAATCCGGCTGCAAAGCCTTCTACTGTTTTGTTAGGTGATATGTTTTCTGAAAGCTTCTTTTTGCCATATCGCCTACCAAACTCATAGGCAGCAACATCATTAATTGATATTGAAATTAATAAAAGAAAAGTAAATAATGGCCCAAAATTATTTAAAAAATAGCCAATTGAAGCTAAACCTGTTCCAAACCAAATAAGAAACAAAAATGAGCTTCCGAATTTATCATAGACTCCATAATTTATAAAAGTTCCTGTGTAAACAATTACACCTATAGGAAAAATTAAATATGGAATGTGAAAATTGTTTAAACCAAAAAAATATGCCACAAACAATGGAGCAAGAGCTGCATATAGTAGTAACGGATAAGGAAGTATTGTTTCATATTCGAACATATCAAACCATTCTTTAGTAGCAAGAAGACCAACGATAACCAACAAAATTAGTGCTGAAGTTTTATTAATAAACATTGCAGCAACAATAATTATCAATGCTAAACCAGTCACAACTCTTGGATTCGATGAGAAAAATGAAGGATTTTCTTGGTCTTTACTTATCTGAGATGAATCATTTTCATCAGGAAGCTCAATGTATCCAGGCCAAAACGTACCATCATTATCTGATTGAAATAGTTTTTTAAACCTCAAGTAATTCATTTTGCTTTACCAAAAGTAATTCATCAATTTTATTTACATACTTATCAGTTAACTCTTGTACTTTTGATTCCAATCTTTTTATCTCATCAGCAGAATTTTCATCTTTTAATTTGGAAATTTCATCTATGCCAAATCTTCTGTGTGATCGTATTGAAACTTTTGCATCTTCTGATGATTTAGAAGCTACTTTACCAAGTTCTTTTCTTCTTTCTTCTGATAAAGGTGGTATTGGTATACGAATTACTTCTCCATCATTTGTTGGATTTAATCCAATATCTGCATTTAAAACTGATTTTTCAATTTCTTCTAGAGCTGTTTTGTCAAAAGGTTGTATGACTAATAGCTTTGGATCTGGTACTGATATAGTTGCTAATTGCTGAAGTGGTGTCTTAGTTCCGTAGTATTCTACATTTAATTTATCGACTAGTGATGGATTTGCTCTGCCGGTTCTGATCGTTGAAAATTCATCTACCAAGTGATTTATTGAATTAATCATCTTTTGCTCAATATCTTTTATAAGTATTTCGCTCATTATTGTATTAAAGTTCCTAGTTTCTCACCTGTAATGGCTTTGTAAATATTTTGTTCTTTAGTACCATCAAATACTCTTATGGGCATTTCGTTTTCTTCACATAGTGTTATTGCAGTTAAATCCATAACTTTTAATTTGCTTGAGACCACATCTTTATATGAAATTTCATTATAAAGCTCAGCTTGCTCTTCAACTTCTGGATCTTTATCGAAAACACCTTCAACTCTGGTTGATTTCAGCATTAAATCGGCATCTATTTCTGCTGCTCGAAGTGAAGCCGCTGTGTCAGTTGTAAAATATGGGTTACCTGTACCTGCTGCAAAAATAACAACTCTACCTTTTTCAAGATGCCTTATTGCTCGAAGTCTAATATAAGGTTCTGCAACAGCTGTCATGGTTATAGCGGATTGGACTCGCGTTTGTGTACCGTTCTTGTCTAAAGCATCTTTTAAAGCAACAGCATTTATAACTGTTGCTAACATTCCCATGTAATCTGCATTTGCTTGTGCCATGTTTTTTGCAGATTCTTGTACGCCTCTAAAAAAGTTACCACCACCTACAACAACACCTATTTGAATATTCTCATTATTAGCTGCTGTTATCTCAGAAGCGATTCTTTCAATTACCTTTGGTTCAATTCCAAAATTAGTTTCAGGATTAGAAAAGGATTCTCCAGAAAGTTTTAGTAGAACCCTACTCATTATTAAGTACCAACCTCAATTCTCGAAAATTTCTTAATGTAAATTTTTTCACCTAATTTTCCAGATAGCTCTTCAATCATTGTACCAACTTGACCTTCATAAAATTCTGGATTGCAAAATGTTTGTTCATTCAAAACATAATCTTTGTAAAAAGATGAAATTTTTCCATCAACAATCTTTGTTATAACATCTGCTGGCTTTCCTTCATTTTCGGATTGCTTTTTAATAATTTCTTTTTCTTCCTCAATTCTTTCTGAGGGAACATCTACAGCTCTATCCTGTTGAAAATGTATATAGTCACCAATAGTTCCTTGGTTGGCTTCTTTATCAGCTCTTTTTTTCGAGTCTGCTAAGCCTTTTTCTCTAAGATACTTAACAGCATTATCAAAATCTCCATTGCTTTCAGACAGAGCTTTTTTGGCATCCATCATTCCAGCACCAGTCATATCACGTAGTTTTTTTACATCAGCTGCTGAAATTGACATTATTCTTTCTCCTTATTCTCAACTTCACTTCTTTTTCCTGAACCTTTAAGACAAGCGTCAGCAATTGCTGAAGCAATTAACTCGATTGATCTAATTGCATCGTCATTACCAGGTATAACAATTTCAACTCCTTCAGGATTTACATTTGAGTCTGCTAAACCAATAACTGGAATGCCTAATTTTTGAGCTTCAGTAATGGCTGTAGATTCATTTGAGAGATCTACGACAAAAATTGCATCCGGAAGTTTGTTTAAATTTACAATTCCGCCAATTGATTTAGTAAGTTTTTCGATTTCTCTTTTAATCCTTAATCTTTCAGATTTTGTATATGCGTTTATTTCACCTGAAGACTCTAAAGATTTTAATTCCTTTAGATAAACTACCCGTTTTATAATTGTTTTAAAATTTGTGAGCATACCACCCAACCATCTAAAATTCACATAAGGCATGCCAGCTCGAATTGCTTGATCTTCAATTACTTGTTGAGCCTGTGGTTTAGTTCCTACAAATAAAACTTTTCCACTATTTGCAACTAACTTTTGTACATATTCCTGAGCTTGTTCAATAGCGTCATAAGTGATTCTGAGATCTAAAATGTGAATACCACTTTTAGCTCCGTAGATAAATTTATCCATTTTGGGATTCCATCTTTGTGTTTGATGACCAAAATGTACGCCCGCTTCAAGCAGGTCTTTCATTGTTGTACTCAATATTTCTCCTTTGGTTAATACATCCCATATTCCTTGCCTAAGCGGTTTCCAAACTTTCGTTCACCAAGGAAACTTGCAAATATGGTGTCTATTTTCATTTGAATTCTAATATCAAAAAGATATTATTCAACCCCTCGGATGAGATTGTTTGTATTTTTTTTGGAGTTGCTTTTTAGATACATGAGTATAAATTTGTGTTGTACTAGGGTCGTTGTGACCAAGTAGTTCTTGAACTATTCTCAAATCAGCACCGCCCTCTAATAAATGTGTTGCAAAAGTATGCCTAATGCTATGTGGAAATGTTCCAGTTCTAAATTTAACGATCCTTCTAATTTCTCTGTCGCTTAACTTACCTCCTCTTATACCAAGAAAAAGATAATTTTTTGACTTATCATTCTCAAATTTTGGCCTTGAAGTCTCAATATATTTTTTTGTACTGACATATGCTCTTTTGGTCATAGGTAAAACTCTTTCTTTACTCCCCTTACCTAAAACTCTTATAGAATTATTTTTGTTAATACTTTTTAAAGTTAAATTTGAAACTTCACTGACTCTCAGACCAGATGAATACATTAATTCTAAAATTGCTTTATCTCTTATATCTTTTTCAGAAGATTCAGGAAGACTGTCTAGGAGTCTATTTATATATGATGCAGTTAAAACATTTGGCAGTTTTTTCTCTACTTTTAAATTGTTTACAATTTTTATTTGGTTTTGATTAAAGTAATTATTGTCAACAGCCCAAGATAAGAAAGTCCTGATTGAAGTGATTTTACGATTAATAGAAGTTTTTGAATATCTATTTTTGTTTAAATGCTTTAGATAACTTGAAAATTCTCCAATACTTTCTGTATTTTCAAAATAATGTTTTATGTCAGAGTTGTATGATTTGATTGTATTTTGTGAATAATTTTTCACATTATTGATATAGATTAAATATTCTTCAAGTACTTTGTTTCTATCCGATAGATTATTTAGATTCAAGTCTTTTCTCAAGCCTTCTCTGTAGTCCTGATAGTATCAAAGTTATTATCAAATATAAAACAGTAAGTACAAGGTATGTCTCTGCAAATCTAAATGTACTTCCTGAATACAATCTTCCTCTGTAGGTTAAATCTTCAACAGCTAGAACTGATAACAAAGAAGAGTCTTTCATCATTGATATAAAATCATTTCCTAGAGCTGGAAGCATATTTCTAAAAGCTTGAGGTAAGACTATAAATCTCATAACTTGCCTGTCTGTTAAACCAAGAGATGCCCCACCCTCTCTCTGACCTACAGGTACAGATTCTATACCAGCTCTAAAGACTTCAGCAATATATGCACCGTAAAATACTGATAAGGCAATTATTGCTCTTACAAGCATAGGAACATTCCCATTATTAATGTTGAAGAATTCAGCACCTCTTACAACTACAACAAATGCAATAGTAAAAATTAAAATCAGAACAGGTACGCCTCTTATAAATTCTATATAAGTTCTGGAAATCGTACTTGCAATTTTATTTTTAGAAATACGCCCAATTCCTGATATCAAGCCCAAAAATAATGCAATTACAAATGAGATAATTGTTGATAAAAAAGTTATGGAAAGACCAGGAAGAATAAAATTGAAGGCTTTGTTATATTCTGGATTAGAAAAGATGACATAAATCATCCAAGAAATGATTCCAATCAATATCAGTAACCACCAATTATCAGGTTTGAATAAATTTTTAATTTTCATCTATTTTTCTAATAATAAAGCAATAGGCACGGTTTTCCGTGCCTATTACAAATTTATATATAAATAAATTATTTATTTATACGTCACAATCCTCAGGAAGATATTCAGCTGGAATGTCTTCATCACACTCTGCTATATCATCATAAGTAACTGTAAAATCTGGTGAAAAGAACTTTGCATTTATTTCTGCAAGTTTTCCACTTTTTTCCATAGCTGCAAGGCCTTGATTAACAACATCTACTAACGGGCTTCCATTAGGAAATGCGAAACCTAGTTGTTCAGATGTTAAATCTCCACCAACCAATTTAACTTGATCTTTATTTGCACCCATATATCCTAAACCAGCAGTTTCGTCAATAATAGACGCATCTGCATCGCCAGAGATAACAGCTTGGATAGCAAAGTTAAAATCATCAAATGCTTTAACTTTGTCTTCACCTAATTCAGCAACAGCAAACTCATAGTTTGTAGTTCCTTTTTGAGTTGCAACTATATAGTCTCCATTTTTAAGATCATCAATACTTGTAATTTCGTCGTTACCGACTGCAACAAGTACTCTTTGGGCAAGATTGATGTAACCATTAGAAAAGTCAATAATTTCATCTCTCTCTGCTGTGATTGTGATACCGTCACCAGCAATCATAAATTGTCCATCAGCTACAGCTTGTATCATTCCATCCCAAGCTGCTGGTACATAAACAGGAACGAAATTCATAAGTTCGCCCATATGATTAAATACATCATAGTCCCAGCCTTTAGCTTCTCCATCAGCTGCATCAATATAGTTGAATGGTAAATATGCATTCTCTACAGCAAATGTAAATTCACAACCACCTAAATCAGGTAATCCGTTTTCTCCTGTTGTAATTTCTACTTCATCACATGGAGTTGCAGCGGTTGAACAAGCAGCAGCTACCAATGCTAGAACAAAAATTAAAAGGAGTGATTTTCTAGTTTTCACTTAGTAAACCTCCAATTTCTTAAGTACAAATTATTGCATAAAAATACACTTAAATGAATATTTATACAATTATTTTATTCATCCAATGTATTTTTATAATCTGGTTGTCTTTTTTCAAAAAAGGCAGACATACCCTCAGCTACGTCTGAATGCTGAAATCTACTATTTTGATTAATAGTTTCATTTCCTATCGATTTTTCAAATGTTAAATCTAGACCATCTTTGATTTGTTGTTTAACCATACATATAGATATGAAACTTTGTTTGTTTAAATTCTCAATTAAATTTTTAAATTCTGTATCCATATTTTCTGCATTTGTTAGCTTGTAAAGGACACCTAATCTATCTAATTCTTCACCATTGATTTCATTAGATGTCATCATTAATTCTTTAGCCTTTTGAATACCTATTATTCTTGGTAATACCCATGAGCCTCCAAAATCAACAACTAATCCCCTTCTAACGAAAACTTCAATAAATCTTGTCTGTGGAGTAGCAATAATAAAATCGCTTAGAAGCATCATGTTCGCTCCTGCACCTGCAGCAATTCCATCAACAAGAGAAATTATTGGTTTTTTGCAATTCCACATTTTTATGGCTGCTTTCGAAACATCATCCATAAGAGCATTAACTGTCTCACCTAATTGAGCTCCAGCAGAATAATTACCATTGATGTGTTTGATTACCAAATACTTTTGATCACTATTTTCAAATGAATCAATCTCTTCTTGCAGTTTTATCCAATCATCAGCACTAATAGCATTCATTGCTTTTTCATCATTAAATTGCAAGAATTTAATCTCATTTACAATATTTGATTCAAGTGTCATATTTTAAAGTTTAATACAAATCTATTTAGAATGTATGTATGGGATTTGATCCGAATAAACCTTACAAAGCAAATAAAACAGATTATCTAAATATAATTTCAGCTCATCTTCTAACAATAATTGTTGTTATTTGGGCACTAAATTAAAAGATTTGCGATGGACATCTGTAAGTCCATATTTTTTAATAGCTAATCTATGCTCTTTAGTTCCATAACCTTTATTTTTATCAAATGCATATCTACTGTATTTATTTGATATCTCAATCATGAAATTATCTCTAAGAACTTTTGCGATAATACTTGCTAGAGCAATTGGCCTGCAATTATCTTCACCCCTAATAAGTGAGATGGCATTAAACTTAGAAATCTTGAAATGATCAACATATACAATATCTCCATCTTGAAATATTGAAGAAATAGAATCTTCTAAGACTTTTTCATTTGCAAGCTTAATTCCATATAGATCAATAAATTCATTATCACGTTCTATATAGGAATATTCAATTTCACTTTCTTGTACTAATTCAAAAATTTGATTTCTTTTTTTTGGAGATAACTTTTTTGAATCTTTAACGTCAAGTAATAAATCTATATGTTCGTAATTGATTCTTACAGAAGCTGCTCCAATTGGTCCAGCAAAAGATCCTCTTCCAACCTCATCACTTCCGATGATGTATGTACTTGGATTGTTGTTCCAAATTTTATCTTCAATCATCTAATTTTTTAAAGTTTTCTAATGGATAAATCAAATGAGTAGCTTTGCCAATAATATTTCTCATAGGAATAGTTCCAATATATCTGGAGTCTTGACTGTTTGGTCTATTGTCCCCCAATACAAAAATCTCGTTTTCAGGAATTAAAAATGTTTCTCTCTTGAAGTTCACTCCTTCATCAATATTAAATATTGTGAATTTTGAATTATTGACGAACACTTCCCCATTTTCTAAGATTTCAACTGTATCGCCTCCTACTCCAACCACTCTTTTAATAATTGCAGTATTTTCTTGAGAATTTATATCACTTATTTTCCAGATTTGTAACCCATCTATATATTCTTGAAAGAAACTAATAGAATGTTCTGAGTCATTATTGTAAAAAACTACAATATCACCGCTAGCGATATTTAATTGCACAATTGTATCTTTAATTACAAGTACTCGATCATCTATTTTTAATGTAGGTTCCATTGATGTTGATGGAATATAATATATCTGAATTAACAATGTTCTAACTAATGTAGCTACAAGAACAGCTAAAACGATTGTCGAAATTAATTTAAGTAGTTTTTTGATAATAATTTAATAATAATTAGTTAATTACGATCTTCTTTAATTTTTGCAGATTTACCTACTCGATCACGAAGATAATAAAGTTTTGAGCGTCTGACTTTACCTTTTCTAACAACTTCTAAGGAATCAACAATTGGTGCATGTACAGGAAATATTCTTTCTACACCAACTCCAAATGATAATTTTCGAACTGTAATAGTCTTGTTAATGCCAACACCGTTGACGGCTATAATAACTCCTTCAAATGTTTGAATTCTCTCTCTATTTCCTTCAGAGACTTTAACATTAACCTTTAAAGTGTCCCCAGATTTGAATTCTGGTAAATCATCTTTTAAATAATCTTGTTCAATGTTTTCGATTAAATCCATATTCACTCCAGAAATGAATTATATAAGTAAATAGACTTTATATGTCTTTTAAATTATTCTTTTTCCACTCTTCGATATCTTTATGGTTACCAGAAAGTAAAACTTCAGGTACAGACAGATTTTTAAATGTTTCCGGCCTTGTATAGACAGGAAAATCATATTTATTGTCATTAAATGTTTCATACTTTAATGAATCTGGATTGCCTAATACTCCTGGAATCCTTCTTATTAAAGCTTCGAGCATATACATCGCTGGAACTTCACCTCCAGAAATGACTGTGTGTCCAATAGAAACTTTATAATCTGCATGCATATCCAAGATTCTTTGATCAAAACCTTCATATCTTCCTGCAATTAGATTTATGGACTTAAATGATAGTAATTTAGTTAATAGAGTTTCATCCAGCTGCTCTCCTGATGGTGTTAGAAAAACATTAACCTCTGAATTTGAAGAGTTAATCGCATTATCTAATGGCTCAGGCATTAATACCATTCCAGGTCCCCCACCATATGGAGCATCATCTACTTGTTTATATTCTCCAATTCCAAATTCCCTTAAGTTTGTAGTTTGAATATTTACCAACTGATTTTTAATAGCTTGTCTCACAATGCCTATATTTTTCCACTCCTCAATTAAGTTAGGGAAGAGTGTAATGACATTATATGTATTCATGAATATGGGATTAAAGTTTTAGGATTTTTAAATTCTGTGTAAAGAGTATTTCTTAATATAGGTGTTTTGTTGCAATTTTCAATTATATCTATAAATTGCTGATCTGTAGTTTCTTGACCATGGTCGGCTCCGGAAGCTCTACTAATATTTTCATTAATTAATGTACCTCCTAAATCATTGACACCTGCATCTAATAATTTACCAGCTCCATCATGTCCAAGCTTGACCCAACTTGCCTGTATATTATTTATTACATTTGAAAAATATATTCGAGCAAGTGAATGAATTAAGACAACTTCATCCCACGTAGGACCTGGCATGCTTTTTCCTTGCAGATAAATTGGAGATCCCATATGTACAAAAGGCAGGGGTACAACTTCTGTAAAACCTCCAGTTTTTAATTGGATATTCTTTATTAGTGAGAAATGATTAACCCACGAGTCTATATCATCTATATGTCCAAACATGATTGTTGCTGTAGATTTCATTCCTAAACTGTGTGCTACTTCCATCACATACGCCCATTGAGATGATGTTATTTTGTCCGGACACAAATATTTTCGGACTCTATCATCTAATATTTCAGCTGCAGTTCCTGGTAAGGTATTCAGACCAGCATCAAAAAGAAGTTTTAAATAATCTTCAATACTCAAATTGATTGTTTCAGCACCTTGCCATATTTCTAAAGGCGTAAAGCCATGAATGTGCATTTCTGGAACAGTTTGTTTTATTTCTTTCACCATATTCAAATAAAATTCACCAGTGTAATCAGGATGTATTCCGCCTTGCAAACATACTTCTGAAGCTCCCATTTCAAAAGCTTCAGCAGTTCTATCTACTACTTCTTGGATATCAATAGAGTATGGTTTTTCTTTAAGATTAAAACTTTTTGGACCTTTTGAAAATCCACAGAAACCACATTTGTAATAGCATTGATTTGTGTAGTTGATATTTCTGTTTTTAACAAAAGATACTTTATTACCATTTTTTAGGAAATTTAATTGATTTGCAACATCAGCGATATCATTTATTTTTTCACCAGCAGTATTAAATAGTAGGTTTAATTCTTCATCATTA
>LUMB01000040.1_pt1 | contig 17725 bp, 14 predicted proteins | sample 730021 | NCBI WGS metagenome assembly LUMB01 (sample SAMN03860274, study PRJNA289734) | marine metagenome | biome: seawater column; feature: ocean; material: water; isolation source: Red Sea water column Station 91 - depth 25m | place: Saudi Arabia: Red Sea | collected 2011-10-15 | depth 25 m
TTCTGTTTTATTTAAAACTATATTTTCTTCTTTATCTTCTATAAGAATGTCAGGCTCAACTTCTTCAAGTTTTTTTGAAACCACATTTTGATTCTTAGATAACGAAAATGTTGTTTCAGATGAAACTCTTTCAGGTTTATATGGTTCTGGGTTGTTAAACGTACTTCTAACTTTTGAAGGCAAATATATAAAAATATCTTTTGCAAAGTTTTTATCAGTCATAAATACTAAAGGCTTGTCGTACGGTTTTACAACAGCATGAGCGTTAAAACCTACAATTTTATTTATCAACTCTGTTCTAAAACCATTCATTACTGACATAACAATTATTAGTACAGCTACTCCTAAGCCAATACCAATAAAGGAAAAAATAGAGATTACGTTTAAAAAGCCATCTTTTTTTCTAGCTTTTAAAAACCTAAATATAATCTCTTTTTCTAGTTGTGAAATCAATTTTGCTTAGCTTTTATTATTTGTGAAGCTATATCTTCAACCTTCAACTTTTGAGTTTCTCCATCGACTTCCTTAAACTCATATAAATTTCCTTCAGATTTGCTTCCGATTATTAATTGATATGGAATTCCGATTAAATTAAATTTTTTGATTTTAGCTGAGTGTTTCTATGTTTTTTGATTTTAGAAATTCATGTACTTTAATAGACTTTTCTAAATTAGATTTATCATTTTTATTTATCATTGGAATAATCGCACAATCATAAGGTGTTACTGACATAGGCCATTTCATAATACCGTCTTTATCGTTATATTTTGCCTCAATTATGGCACCAACAAGTCTGGAAACTCCAATTCCATATGATCCCATTTTTACAAATTCTTTTTTTCCATTAAAATCAACAGCTGCATTCATTGGTTTTGAGTATTTATCTCCAAAATAAAATATGTGACCAACTTCAATACCTTTGGTATTTACTCTATATTCTTCTGCAACAGATTTTTCAAATTCATCTTTATTAAATTTTTCATCTGTTACAGAATAAAATTTTTCATATTGTTTTCTCAATAAACTTAAAGAGACTTTATCAAGAATTGTTTTCGAACTATCTACATCAAAAATTCTTTTATCTGTATAAATTTTACTTTCACCAGTATCAGCAAGAATAATAAATTCATGTGATAAATTTCCACCTATAGGTCCAGTATCAGCAGCCATAGGTATTGCTGATAAATTTAATCTCTTAAATGTTTTTAAATATGAAAGGAAAAATTTATTATACGAAAATATTGCATCATCATCTGTTAAATCAAAAGAGTAGGCATCCTTCATATAAAATTCTCTACATCTCATAATTCCAAATCTTGGTCTTAACTCATCTCTAAATTTCCATTGAATATGGTATAATAATTGAGGTAAAGATTTATATGATTTAAAGGAAGATCTAAAAATTTCTGTCACAAGTTCCTCATTAGTTGGACCATATAACATTTCTCTATTTTGACGATCCTTAATTCTTAACATTTCTTCACCATAATCTTCATAACGTCCACTTTCTTTCCAAATTTCGGATGATTGGATTGGCATTAATATTTCTTGAACACCAACACGGTCTTGTTCTTCTCTAACTATTTGTTCTATTTTTTTCATGACTTTAAATCCAAGCGGTAACCAAGAATAAATTCCAGCAGAGGACTGTTTAATCATGCCTACTCTTAACATTAACTGGTGTGATTTAATTTTAGCCTCAGATGGATTATTTTTTAGTATCGGAATAAATGATTTTGAAAAAAACATTAATTTAAAAAGTTACGTAAATTTAAAATTTCATTAATTACTAATAGATATATAACTATAAAAATACCAGACGTAATTAAAGTACAATAAATTATTTTTTTAGTTATTTTTGGATTTTCTGGGGCCCCAGGGTCAACTCCCTCTATATTTCCCTTTTTTTCACGATTAACATCTATAGGTAGAATGGCAAAAAAAACTATCCACCACAAGCACACATATACAACTATTGAGCCTGTAATACTCAATTAAATCCTCACTAAATTTATATTTGTGTAAGGTCTTTTTCCTAATTTTTCTTTTGTGTACTTTCTACAAGTTATTTTAAGAGCATCAATTAAATTAGATTCTTGCTTTTTATTATTTAAAGAAAAAGTTTTTGCTGTTTTTTCAATTTCCTCTTCAAGATTAAATGTAAATTCATCTTTTTCGTATATAGGTAAACCTCTAAAAGTTAATAAAGGTTTGTTATGAATATTACCATTTGGAGTGATTACTAATGTTGCTTCTATTAATCCGTTGGTAGATAAATTTTTTCTCTCTTTGATAGATTGAGCATCTTCTTCAACACTTATAGAACCATCTACGTAAAGTCTTCCACTTGGAGCTTTATCATATACTTCAGGTTTATCACCTGGATAAATTCTAACTATATCACCATTTTCTACTCTAACAGGATGTGGGACTTGCATTTCTTTAGCAAAATTTATGTGTTCAATCATATGTCTATGTTCACCATGAACAGGTATGACTGATCTTGGTTTTATCCAGTCATACATATCCTTTAAATCTTCTCTATTTGGATGTCCTGATACATGAATAAATTCACTATCTTCAGAAATTACTTCTATACCTTCTCTAACTAATTGATTGTGAAGTTTGTATAATTTTTTTTCATTACCTGGAATAATTTTTGAAGAAAATATAACTGCGTCCCCTCTCTCAACAAAAACATCTGGATGTGTATAATTTGAAATACGGTTCATCGCACCCATTGGTTCTCCTTGGCTACCAGTACATAAGTAAACAATTTTTTCTCTTGAAATATTTTTTGCATCTCTTGCATCAAGTGGTTCAATAACATTTTGCAAGTAACCACATTGCCTAGCAGCTTTATAAATTCTATGCATTGAACGGCCCACCAAAGCAATTTGCCTACCTGTTTTTTCAGCACAATAAAAGGCAGACTCCATTCTAGCTACATTTGAAGCGAAAGAAGTAATAATTATCCTTTTCTTTAATCTTTCCATTATCTTTAGCATATTTTTTCTTACATCGAGCTCAGATCCTGCTCTTCCTGCACTAAATACGTTTGTTGAGTCACATATCATTGTCAAAACACCTTCTTCACCAATTTCCTTTAATCTTTTTGAATTCATATTGTCTCCAGTTAATGGATCTGGATCACACTTCCAATCACCAGTGTGTAATATATTTCCAACAGGTGTTTCAATTTTTAGTCCATTAGGTTCTAGTATAGAATGTGTTAATGTAACAAATTCTATTTTAAAAGGACTTAAATCTACAATGCTATTTAATTGAACAACTTCTAGATATCCTGTTACATCAATTTTTTTTTCCTTAAATTTTTCTGAAATTAACACTGATGTAAATGGAGTAGCAAATATTTTACATTTTAGTTTTGGCCATATATGAGCAATTGCACCAATATGATCTTCATGTGCATGAGTTAGAACAATACCTAATAAGTCATCTTTTTTATCAACAATAAATCCAGGGTCAGGATATATTAAATCAACTCCAGGAATTGCATCATCTGCAAAAGTAACTCCTATATCTACAATTATCCATTTTCTATTATCTGGATTTCCATAGGCGAATAAATTCATATTCATCCCAATTTCTCCAGATCCCCCTAAAGGGCAAAAAATTAATTCTTCTTTCATTTATTTAAATACATAGCAGCCTTTAAAACTCCATCAGTAGTTAAATTAGACTTTATTTTTACTCTTAGTTTTAAAGAATTTTTAAACATTTTTGCTAGTCCACCAGTAAATATTATTTTATATTTTTTTTTGGTTTGTTTAATAATGGAATGAATTATATTGTCAATCAGACCAGAATAACCGAAGAAAAATCCTGAATTAATTGCACTTATAGTATTTTTACCTACAACATTATTTGATTTTTTAAATTTTACATTAGGTATTAAAAATGCTTTTTTTGATAAATTTTCTAATGATAGATTTATTCCAGGAGCAATTACCCCTCCGTTATAACTATTTGCTGAGATTACATCAAAATTAGTTGCTGTTCCAAAATCTACTACAATATAATTATTTTTATTGTCAATTACTGATATTGCATTAGCTAACCTATCAGAGCCAATTTGTTTTCTATTAACTTTTATACTTAATAATTTACTTAAATTAAGATTTTTTAACTCATTACAATTTGTATTAAAATATAATTTAAAATAATTTTTAATTTTCTTGTAACAGTTAGGAACAACGGAGCAGAATAAAATTTGTTTTAATTTTTTATCATATTTTCTCAAAACATTTAAATTTTTTTTTAAATAATTTAAATTCACTTTATTTGTAGAAAGTCTGATTTTTTTGACAATATTTTTATTTTTGTAAACACAGATTTTTATATCTGTATTTCCAATATCTCCAATAATGTAAAAATTAGGCATAATAAGAATATTTTTTTTCGAAGTTATTTTTTATAAAATTTATAATTTTAGATTTATTAATTTTATTATTATATTTATTTATATAAGTAGTTTCATATTCTTTTATTGTTGGACTACTTTTTATATTAATACCTACTCCAATAATTAGAAATTTAATTTCATTATAATAAATTATTTCTTGAAGAATTCCGCATACCTTTTTATTCATTATTTTTAAATCATTTGGTAGTTTAATATTGATTTTATATGGAACAATATTTTTTAAAATATTTTTTATTATTTTAAGATTTGAAAATGTAATTTTTTTTAAATTTAAACTTTTGCTAATAGGAAAAAAAATTGAAATAAAAAGATTTCCTCTTCTAGAAACCCATTTTTTTCCCCTTTGTCCTTTTCCATTAGTCTGGATATCGCTAGTAACTATACCTTGTTTTATATTTTTTTTGATTAATCTTATTGCTGTATCATTAGTGCTTTTGACACCCTTATAAGAATATATTTTGAGTTTCATTAATTAATGTTTATTTGTGAAATTATATCTACTATTCCACTTGGATATATAAAGTAAGCAAGAATGAAAAAAGTTGATGCTACTAGTGTAAATTTTAAACCTAAATTATGTTTCGACTCAAATTTTTCTTTTTCTGGATCGAAATATATAATTTTGATTATTCTTAGATAATAAAAAGCAGCGATTACTGTTGCTAGCAGTCCAACTATTGCTAAAAAATACATTTTTTCATTTATTACAGCCACAAAAATATAGAATTTTGCAAAAAAACCAGCTAGTGGTGGTATTCCCGCTAAAGAGAATAGCACAACAAGCAATGATAATGACAATAACGGATGATTTTTTGAAAGACCCGATAAATCATCTATGTTCTCATAATATTCATCGTTTCGCTTAAGCATAAACAAACAACTAAAAAATGCTAAATTCATGACAAGATAAATTGTTATATATGTAATAGAGCTCTGCACACCTTGCGTTGTACCTGTAGATAAACCTGCAAGAGCGTATCCCATATGACTAATTGAGCTGTAGGCTATTAGTCTTTTTAGATTTTTTTGACCAATTGCTGCTACTGCTCCGAATACCATTGATGCAATAGACAAAAATATAATTATCATTTGCCACTGATCACCTAATTCATAAAAAGGAATGTATAGAAATCTAATAAATACGGTTAATGCAGCAATTTTTGGAAGTAATGCGAAAAAGACTGTTACAGATGTTGGTGAACCTTGATAAACATCAGGTGCCCACATATGGAAAGGAACAGCAGAAATTTTAAAAGCTAATCCAACTAAAATAAATACTATTCCAAAAGTTAATCCGTATTCTATTTCTTTTGTATTAACCATAATTTGATTAAAATTAGTCGTTTCTGAAAAACCATAAATAAGTGAACACCCATATAATAAAAGTCCAGATGAAAGAGCACTTAAAACAAAATATTTTAATCCAGATTCTGTTGATAGTAAATTATCTCTATTAAATGATGCTAACACATATAATGCTAATGATTGCAATTCTAATCCCATGTAAAAAACAATAAGATCATTTGAACTAATCATCACCATCATGCCTAAGATTGAGCATAAAATAAGAATTGGATATTCAATTTTGCTAATTTTACTAATCTGAATGTATTTTGATGATGACAGCATTACAAAAATCCCAGACAAAATTAAAAGAATTTTCATAAATCTAGCTAAACTATCTATATTGTAACTATTATTGAATAATGATGATTGAATTTGTGTGTCTAAATTAATTATTAATGCTAAAGCAGCAACTAAACTTACTGTTGTTAAATTATAAACTAGTTGAGAACTATTTTTCTTAAATACCCCAAATATTAATAAAAACATAATCATTATTGATATAAATAACTCTGGAATTATAAGTTGTAGATTTTCCATTAATCGCCTAATGCTAATTTATTAATCTTGTCTAAATCATTCATATCTATCATGTTTGCAACTGATACCTCTATAGAGTTAATCAAAGGTTCTGGATAAAAACCAAAAAATATAATCGGTAATACTAAAAGCCATAATGTAACAATTTCAAATCTTTTTAAATCAACCATTTTTTTTACATCTTCATTAATTAATTTTCCAAAGATAATTCTCTTATATAACCAAAGCATATATGCCGCCCCCAAGATCACTCCTAGACTTGCAATCGTTGCTACTAGTATATTCTTTTTAAATGCACCCATTAAAACTAAAAATTCACCAATAAAACCACTTGTTCCAGGTAATCCAAGAGCTCCTAAAGTAAAAACCATAAAAACTATTGCGTACTTTGGCATTATAGAAACTAAGCCTCCATATCTATTTATAAGTCTTGTATGAAGTCTATCGTAAACAACTCCAACACATAAAAATAGTGCTGCAGATACCAAACCATGACTTATCATTTGGAAAATACTTCCTTCTATTCCTTGCTGTGTCATTGTGAAAATACCTAGTGTTACAAATCCCATATGAGCTACGGACGAATAAGCTATTAGTTTTTTCATATCTTCCTGCATTAAGGCTACTAGTGATGTATAAATAATCGCTATCAAACTAAGTGTGTAAACTAAAGGAACAAAATATAATGAAGCATCTGGAAACAAACCTAGAGAAAACCTTATAAATCCATATCCAGCCATTTTTAAAAGTATTGCAGCTAGTAAAACTGAACCAGCAGTTGGTGCCTCTACATGAGCATCTGGTAACCATGTATGCACTGGCCACATTGGTGTTTTAACAGCAAAGGAACTAAAAAATGCTAGCCATAATAAATTTTGGTACTTAGCGTCGATACCCAATTCATATAACTTAATGACATCAGTTGTACCAGTTATCCAATATATTGATATAATAGCAACCAGCATTAAAACTGAACCTAGCAAAGTATATAAAAAGAATTTAAATGCTGAATAAACTCTTCTTTCTCCACCCCATATACCAATAATTAAAAACATTGGTATAAGACCGGCTTCAAAAAATAAATAAAATACAACTAAGTCCAACGAGCAAAAGACACCAATCATAAATGTTTCGAGTATTAAGATTGCTATTAAAAAATCTTTTAATCTATTTTTAATAGTTGCATTTACAGTTATTACACAAATTGGAGTAATGAATGTTGTAAGTAAAATAAATAAAATTGATATCCCGTCTACTCCAACTTTGTAATTAACAAATCCTGAAATCCATTCTCTTTCTTCAACAAACTGAAAGTCAACTATAGATTTATCAAAAACAATCCATAAATATAAAGACAAGAAAAAATTAGCTAAAGTTATAAAAAGGGCAACATATTTGCTACTTTGATATTGAGAATTAGACGATCTAACAAAAAAAATAAATAAAGCTCCTATTGTTGGAAGTAAAATTAATGATGATAGAATTGGGAAATTCATATTATTTTACTATTAATAAAGTTAATAAAATTGAAAAACCTAGAAGCATTATAAAGGCATACTGATAAATATAACCTGATTGAAACTTTACTGCTTTAAAAGAAAAAAGTTTTACTAAATTTGAAATTCCATCTGGTCCAAATTTATCGATTATTAATCCATCAATTTTTTTCCAAAGAAATATTCCAAAACTTTTTGAAGGTTTAATAAAAATTTGATCATACAATTCGTCAAAATACCATTTTTTTTGGAGAAAAATGTAAACTGGCATGTTTATGGAAACTATTTCATCTACGATTTTAGTATTTTTAACAAATAGATAATATGACAATGGAATTGTTAAAACTACTAATGTAGGAGTTAAAAACAAAAACCAAGTTGGAGGATGTTCTTTTCCTAATGGTTCTAGAAATTTTATAGACTCTCCCCAAAAGTTGTACATTGTATCATGACCTATAAATAATTCTTTAAATAAAAATCCTGAAAAAACAGCACCGACTGCTAATAACACCAAAGGTAACATCATACTTAATGGAGACTCGTGCATTGTATCAATACTAAGATCTTTATTTTTGTAATCTCCATGAAAAGTTTTAAATATTAATCTCCATGAGTATATAGAAGTCATTACAGCAGTTAATACACCTATACCAGCAGCATAAATTCCAAATTTTGTTTCACTTATATAAGCAAATTCAATTATTGCATCTTTAGAATAAAAACCTGATAAGAAAGGAAATCCTGTTAAAGCTAAAGTACCAACAACCATTAATGCATAAGTGTAGGGTAATTTTTTAAATACTCCCCCCATCTTAGTAACATCTTGTTCATCTTTAAATGAATGAATTACTGATCCAGAGCCTAAGAAAAGTAGAGCTTTAAAAAAAGCATGTGTAAATAAATGAAACATTGCAACATTATATGCACCTACACCTGCTGCAAAAAACATGTATCCCAATTGACTACATGTTGAATAAGCGATAATTTTTTTTATATCTGTTTGCACTAATGCAACTGTAGCTGCAAAAAAAGCTGTGGTCATTCCAACTAATGTGATTACAGACAAAGCTAATTCTGAGTACTCATAAATTGGAGAACATCTAACTACTAAAAAAACTCCTGCAGTTACCATTGTGGCTGCATGAATTAATGCGGATACTGGTGTTGGACCTTCCATAGCATCTGGTAACCATGTATGAAGCAAAAATTGAGCTGACTTTCCCATTGCTCCAATAAAAAGTAATAAACAAATTAAATCTATTGTATTAAATTCAAAAGATAGAAAATTTATTTTTTGATCTATAATTTCAGGTATTTTAAGAAAAACTTCGTCGTAATTTACTGTGCCAAAAATATAAAATATTAAAAAAATACCTAATGCAAAACCAAAGTCCCCAACTCTATTTACTATAAAAGCCTTAATAGCAGCAGCATTAGCAGTTTCTTTTTTATACCAAAAACCAATTAAAAAGTACGAGCAAAGACCAACTCCTTCCCATCCGAAAAATAATTGCAAAAAATTATCTGATGTTACTAAGGTTAACATAGCGAATGTAAATAATGATAGATAGGACATGAATCTTGGTTTATGTGGGTCATGAGACATGTAACCAACAGAATAGATATGAACTAAGGATGAAACTAGAGTAACTACAACTAACATTACTGCAGAAAGAGCATCAACTTTAATTGACCAATTTACATTTAAAGATCCTGAATTTATCCAAGTTGCGATAATTGCATTATGCTCATATCCTGATGAAACAACTTTAAAAAATATGAACAAAGATAATAATGCCGAAATAGAAACCAAAATACACGTGATTAATTGCGATAATCTATCACCAATAGTTTTGCCAAAGAAACCCGATATGATTGAACCTATCAAAGGTAAAAATAATATTAAGTATTCCATTTACCCTTTCAATCTGTCGATTTCTTCAACTCTTATTGTTCCAGAATTTCTGTAGTAAACTACAATAATTGCAAGTCCTATTGCGGCCTCAGCTGCAGCCACTGTTAATATGAATAATGTGAAAACCTGGCCACTCAGATCGTTAATAAAAATAGAAAAAGATACTAAATTTATATTTACAGCTAAAAGTATTAATTCAATACTCATCAATATAACAATAATATTTTTTCTATTTAGAAAAATACCCACAATACCAATTGTGAATATAATAGCAGCGAGAGTTAAGTAATGTCCAAGACCAATACTAAGCATCTATTTTAACTCCTTTATTATTTTCAACATCAACTAATTCAATACCATCTTTTCTATCTCTAGATATTTGTTTGAAATAACTTTGTCTTTTTACTCCAGATCTTTGTCTGAAGGTCAATACAATTGCTCCGATCATGGCTACCAATAAAACCATTCCAGATAATTGAAACAAATGAATATAATCAGTATATATAACGCTTCCTAAAGATTGAGTATTTGTTAAGTCAGTATTTATTTCAATCGCAATTGAATCTAACAAATCTGGTTTATATTTCCATCCACCTATAACAATAATTAATTCAAAAAATATAATTATACTTACTAATAGACCAACTGGAATATGGGAACTTCTTCCACTAGAATTAAACCATTCATTTTTTTGTTGAGCAACATTTAACATCATAACAACAAATAAAAATAATACTGCCACTGCTCCAACGTACACAATAAGCATTATCATTCCTAAAAATTCGGCACCAATCATGATGAATAGGCAAGAAATACTAATAAAGTCCAATATTAAAAAAAAAACTGAGTTAACTGTGTTTTTCGAAACAGTTACCATAATTGCAGAGACAATTGCAATCAGTGAAAATATATAAAAGACTATTGCGTGAGCAATCATTGATTATCTGTGGGAGCTATCAGCATTAATATTTGCTGCTAAAATATTCTCCCATCTATCTCCATTCTCTAACAACTTTTCTTTGTTATAGTAAAGTTCTTCTCTTGTTTCTGTAGCAAATTCAAAATTTGGACCTTGCACAATCGCATCAACTGGACAAGATTGTTCGCACAAACCACAATAAATACATTTTAACATATCAATATCATAACGAGTAGTTTTTCTACTTCCATCTTCTCTCTCGCTAGACTCTATTGTTATAGCCTGAGCAGGACAAACAGCTTCACATAATTTACAAGCAATACATCTCTCCTCACCATTTGGATATCTTCTTAGCGCATGTTCTCCTCTTGCTCTAGGACTAATTGAACCTTTTTCAAATGGATAATTAATTGTTTTTTTTGGTTTAAATATTTCTTTTATTGCCATGATTAATCCTGTTAAAAAATCAATCATAAAAATTGTTTTGAAAAATCTTATTAAGCTCATTCTAATTACCCGGTAATAAATCAAAATACATTAAAAAACTTGCAGTTAATACTACATAAATCAATGAAAATGGTAGAAAAATTTTCCATCCAAGTTTCATTAATTGATCATACCTGTATCTAGGTACTATTGCTTTTATCAGAGCAAATAAGATAAATAAAAAGAGTATTTTTAAGATTAACCATATTGGAGCCGGAATAACATTAAATGGAAATAAATCTATAGGAGATAACCAGCCACCAAGAAATAAAATAGATCCCATTGCACACATAAGTAAAATGTTAGCATACTCCCCTAACCAAAACATTGCATACATCATTCCAGAGTATTCTGTCTGGTAACCTGCAACTAACTCTGCTTCAGCTTCGGGCAAATCAAAAGGTGGTCTGTTAGTTTCTGCTAAGGCTGAAATAAAAAATATTATAAACATTGGGAATAGAGGTATTACAAACCATAAATCTTTTTGAGCTAAAACGATGTCACTTAGATTTAATGAACCTACACAAAGTAATACATTTATAATTATTACACCTATGGAAACTTCATAAGAAACCATTTGAGCAGCTGATCTAATTGCTCCTAGAAAAGGATACTTTGAATTAGATGCCCATCCACCCATAATTATTCCATAAACACCTAAAGATGAAACTGCAAAAAGATATAAAATACCGACATTGATATCTGCTAGTACAAATGTTTCACTAAAAGGAATTACCGCCCAAGCAATTAAAGCCAAAGTCATTGTAACTATTGGGGCTAAGATAAATATAACTTTATTTGAGCTTGCTGGAATGATTATTTCTTTAAAAATGTATTTTAATGCGTCAGCTAATGTTTGAAATAATCCAAATGGACCAACAACGTTAGGACCTCTTCTTTTTTGAACAAATGCCCATACTCTTCTATCTAACCAAACAATCATTGCAACAGATACTAAAACTGGGATCAATAGAAACAGAATTCTATAAATTTGTTCAAAAAATATAAATAGTTCAGCCATTAATTATCGGTTCCAGTTTTTGGTAAACTCATTCTAATATTTTTACACTCTGACATTGTTTTTGATGCTCTCGCTATTACATTGGAGTGATAATAATCGATCTCTTCAGTAATAATTTTTTCTGATTTAAAATTATATTTAGGTACCTCGAAATCAGCTTCATTTTCATTATTGAGATTTAAATAATTTATTAATGAATCAATAAGTTGATTTTTATCTTTATATAAATTTTTTCTCTTAATGAATGAGGACAATTCATTTATTATTTGCCAATCCTCTTTCGCTTCACCTGGTGGATATGATGCCTTGTAGGCTTTTTGTAATTTTCCTTCTAAGTTTGTAAAATAACCATCTTGTTCTGTGTAAGTAGCGCCAGGCAAAATTACATCAGCAATACTTGCACCTTTATCACCGTGACTACCTATATATATTATAAATTCATTTTTTTTCTCGAAATTTAAATTATCTTGGCCAAATAAAATTAAAATTTCAAAGTTATTGTTTTCTAATTTATCCAATATTTCGTAGCTAGAATTTTTTGACAATACATTTAAGTCATATGAGCCTACTGTGGATGAATTTTTTGATAATATATTTAATGCATTCCAATCATCAGAAATTTTATTATTTACTAATAGATAATTTTTGAATTCTTCAAAAATATAAGGTGCCGACTTAAGTTTAAGAACTGATTGTCCAAAAATTATACTTGGATATTTCGATTTTTTAATTTTTTCTGAAATTTCATGCTTATTATCAATGATATCTTTTATAGTGTCGGTGTTATTTGCTATAACTTGGTAAGGATAAGTTAAATCACCAACATCACCTAAAGATATAATTTCGGTCTTATTTTTTAAATAATTTTTTCTAATTCGTGAGTTTAATATTGTTGCTTCAAATCTTGGATTTGTACCTATTAGAATTATTAAATCGCTTTTTTCTATTCCTTCAATGGAACTGTTAAATAGATAATTACTTCTTACATTTGTATTAATATATAATTTTTCATATCTAGATTCCAAATTTTCAGACTTAATCGTTTTTTCAAAAAAATCTTTTGCTGCATAAGTAGTTTCCATATTTGTCATATCACCTATAAATCCAGCAATTTTTTCAGACTTTGTTTTTGAAATTCTTTCAGATACAGCTTTAAAAGCTTCATCCCAACTTGATGGCTTTAATTTATTATTAATCTTAACATAGGGTGTATCTAATCTTTGATTTTTTAAGCCATCACATGCATATCTGGTTTTATCTGATATCCATTCTTCATTTATTTCTTCATTAATTCTTGGCAGAACTCTCTTGACTTCCCATCCGTATGTATCAACTCTTATATTTGATCCAACAGCATCCATCACATCAATTGTCTCAGTTTTTTTTAGTTCCCATGGTCTAGCTTCGAAGACATAAGGCTTTGATGTAAGTGCACCGACAGGACATAAATCAATAACATTAGCTGAGAGTTCAGACTCCATTGCTTTTTCTAAATAAGTGGTGATTTGCATATTCTCACCTCTGCCAATTGCTCCAAGCTCAGGAACTCCAGCAACTTCTGTTGCAAATCTAATACATCTTGTACAATGAATGCATCTTGTCATTTGAGTTTTAATTAGTGGACCCATATATTTTTCGGGTACATATCTTTTATTTTCTTTAAATCTTGATTTATCAATTCCGTAATACATAGATTGATCTTGTAAATCACATTCCCCACCTTGATCACATACTGGACAATCTAGTGGATGGTTTGCTAGTAAAAATTCCATTACACCTTTTCTTGCTTTTTTCACTTTTTCGGTATTAGTTTTAAGTACCATCCCCTCTGCAGCAGGCATAGCGCAAGATGCTATTGGCTTAGGAGATTTTTCCATTTCAACTAAACACATTCTACAATTTCCAGCTATTGATAATTTTTCGTGATAACAGAACCTTGGTATCTCTGCTCCAGCTTGTTCGCATGCTTGTAAAACAGTTGTGCCTTCTTCTACCTCTACATCAATGTCATTTACTTTAAGTTTAAGCATTTTCTTTTTCTAATAAATGTTGATCAACTAAATAAGGTATATCTTTTTGCTTTTTCACAATTGGATCAAACTTGTTTCTTTCAATTATTTCATCTTTAAAATTTCTGATCAATCCTTGAACAGGCCATGAAGATCCTTCTCCAAAAGCACAAATTGTATGACCTTCAATTTGTTTTGTCACATCTAATAACATATCTACTTCATCTCTTGTTGCTTCGCCTTTGGCCATTCTCTCTAACATTCTCCACATCCAACCAGAACCTTCTCTGCATGGTGTACATTGACCACAACTCTCGTGTTTATAAAATCTTGCTATTCTAGCCATACACTTAATAATGTCTTGATCTTTATTTATAACCACAATACCAGCTGTTCCTAAACCAGTTTTATTCTCGACACATGCATCAAAGTCCATTTTAATTGTTTCACATGTTTCTTTTGGAAGTAATGGCATTGATGAACCACCAGGTATTACTGCTTTTAGATTATCCCATCCACCTATTACTCCACCTGCATGTTTTTCAATTAATTCTTTTAATGGAATTCCCATTTCTTCTTCTACGTTGCAGGGATTATTTACATTTCCTGAAATACAATATATTTTGGAACCAGTATTTTTTGGTCTACCGAGTGATGAAAACCATTTTCCACCTCTTCTAAGTATAGTTGGTACCACTGAAATTGTTTCAACATTGTTTATTATTGTCGGGCAACCATAAAGACCTATTAAAGCCGGAAATGGAGGTTTCAATCTTGGTTGACCTTTTTTTCCTTCAATACTCTCGAGCAAAGCAGTTTCCTCACCACAGATATAAGCACCAGCACCATAATGAATATATATATCTAATTCCCAATCAGTCCCTGCAGAATTTTTTCCTAAGAGACCATCCTTGTACGCTTCATCGATAGCTGTTTGAAGCTTTTGTCCTTCATTAAAATATTCTCCTCTTATATAAATATAGCACTTGTGTGCATTAACTGCGTAAGATGCAATTAAGCAGCCTTCTATTAATTTATGAGGTTCAAATCTTAGAATATCTCTATCTTTGCACGTGCCAGGCTCAGACTCATCGGCATTAATTACTAAATAATGTGGTCTTGATCCAACTTCTTTTGGAGCAAAAGACCATTTCAATCCTGTAGGAAATCCAGCACCACCTCTTCCTCTAAGTTCTGATGCTTTAATTTCATTAATTATCCATTCTCTTCCTTTGCCGCAAATTTCTTTTGTATCCTTCCAGTCTCCCCTCTGTTTTGCAGATGTTAAATCAGCACCAAAATCATTGTATAAATTTTGAAAAATTCTATCTTTATCTTCAAGCATTTTTATTACCTATTAATGTTTTTCTAGTATTTTCTGGTTCAGAACTTAATCTGCCTCTATATGATCCTGGTTGAGGAACTTCATCATTACTTATTTTATCAATTATTTGCTCAAGTTTTGTTGGATCTAAATCCTCATAATAGTCCTCATTTAATTGAAGCATTGGAGCATTCACGCAAGCACCTAAACATTCTACTTCTAACCAAGAAGTTTTTCCATCCTCTGATAAACGATTTTCTTCCTCAGAAATTTTTCGTTTACAAACATCTACTAAATTATAAGCACCCCTTAACATACATGGGGTTGTAGTACATACTTGAAAGAAATATTTACCAACTGGAGTTAAATTATACATGCTATAAAATGTAGCTACCTCATATACTTTTATGTATGGCATATCTAAATACTTTGCTATGTATTTCATTGCACTTAAAGGTATCCAATTATCATTTTGTTTTTGTGCTAAGTACAATAAAGCCATAACTGCACTTTGTTGTTTACCAGAAGGGTAATTTTTAATTATACTATCAGCATTTTCTTTATTTTTTTTGCTAAACTCAAATTTTTCAGGTTGTTATCCATTGAACCTAAAACTGCAGGAACATCAGCTAACATATGACCTTTAATTAAGTAATCCATAGCTTGCAAATGAGAAAATCCTGGAGCTCTAATTTTGCATTTGTAAGGTTTGCTTGAACCATCAGAAATTAAGTAAACACCAAATTCTCCTTTAGGAGCCTCTACAGCTGTATATATTTCATCTTTATCAACCCTATAACCCTCGGTATATAACTTGAAATGATGGATCAATGCTTCCATAGATTGTTTTATTTCTTTTTTTGGTGGTGGACTGATTTTTCCATCATCAGTTTTAATTGGTCCTACAGGTAAATTTGCCAAGCATTGATTTATTATATTTACACTTTCTTTCATTTCTTCAATTCTGCATAGGTATCTGTCGTAACAATCACCATTTTTTCCTACTGGAATTTTAAATTCGAATTGTTCATAACAATCGTAAGGCTGGGATTTTCTTAAATCCCATGGAACGCCAGATCCTCTCAACATAACACCAGAAAAAGAATAATCGAGAGCATCTTGTTTTGATACTACTCCTATATCAACGTTCCTTTGCTTAAATATTCGGTTATCAGTTAAAAGTAATTCTAAATCATTTATTATTTTTGGAAATCTTTCACAAAATTTTCCAATCTCTTTATCTAATCCTTTTGGTAGATCTTGATGTACTCCTCCAGCTCTAAAATAATTAGCATGCAATCTAGAACCAGAAACTTTTTCATAAAAACCCATTAATATTTCTCTCTCTTCAAATCCCCATAAAGTTGGAGTTAATGCGCCAACATCCATTGCTTGTGTTGTGACATTTAAAATATGACTAAGTATTCTTCCAATCTCACAAAACATTACTCTTATGTATTGAGCTCTTATCGGAACTTCTATTTTTAAAATTTTTTCAATTGCTAAAGCAAAAGCGTGCTCTTGGTTCATTGGTGCAACATAATCTAGTCGATCAAAATACGGAACAGCTTGGGTATAAGTTTTATTTTCAATTAATTTTTCTGTCCCCCTATGTAATAAACCAATATGTGGATCTGCTTTTTCAACAATTTCGCCATCTAACTGCAATATTAATCGCAAAACTCCATGAGCTGCTGGATGTTGAGGTCCAAAATTTAGATTCAAAGTTTTAGTTTCTTTTGCCATTATTCTTTAGTTTGTTCTTTTATATACTTGGTTCCTTCCCAAGGACTTTCATAATCAAAGTTTCTATAATTTTGCTCTAATTTTACTGGTTCATAAATAACTTTTTTAGTTTCATGACTGTATCTAACTTCATTATGACCTGTTAAAGGAAAATCTTTCCTTAATGGATGTCCTTCAAAACCATAATCTGTAAGTATTCTTCTTAGGTCTGGATGATCTTTAAAATCAATTCCATACATGTCAAATACTTCCCTTTCCATCCAATTTGCAGCAGGAAATATAGATGTTATTGAACCAACAATTTCTTTTTCTTTTACATCTATCTCTATGATAATTCTTTGATTAAATTCATGACTTAATAATAGATAAACTAATTTAAATCTAATTTCACTTTCAGGAAAATCTACAGCTGTAATGTCTATCAATTGTCTAAATTTAGTTTTTGAATTTGTTTTTAAGAATAAAATAACTTCTGCTA
>LUMB01000039.1_pt1 | contig 17716 bp, 15 predicted proteins | sample 730021 | NCBI WGS metagenome assembly LUMB01 (sample SAMN03860274, study PRJNA289734) | marine metagenome | biome: seawater column; feature: ocean; material: water; isolation source: Red Sea water column Station 91 - depth 25m | place: Saudi Arabia: Red Sea | collected 2011-10-15 | depth 25 m
TAATTTCTGTTTAACTCTCAACATATCTTGAATTGGGATTCCTTCAGTAATGCAAACAATTAACTCGATTGATGCCTCTATTGACTCAATGATTGCTGCAGCAGCAAACTTCGCTGGCACATATATCATCGTGGCGTTAGCACCCTCAGAGTTTTTAGCCTCTTTAACTGTGTTGAAAACTGGTAATCCTAAATGTTTCTGTCCTCCTTTTTTAGGAGTAACTCCACCAACTAATTTTGTTCCGTATTTAATTGCTTGCTCAGAGTGAAATGTTCCATGCGAACCAGTAAAACCCTGACAAATTAACCTAGTTTCTTTATTTACAAGAACTGACATTATTTTATGGCCTTAACAATTTTATTTGCTGCATCATCTAGATTTTCAGCAGAGATAAGTTTTAATCCAGAATTGTCTAATATAGTTTTTCCTTCTTTAAAATTTGTGCCAGCTAATCTCACTACCAAAGGAACATTGATATTGATTTCTTTTGCTGCATCAACCACACCTTGGGCAAGAACATCACATCTCATAATGCCACCAAAAATATTGATTAAAATACCTTTAACATTTTTATCTGATAAAATTATTTTAAAGGCTGCAGAAACTTTCTCCTTTGACGCTCCTCCACCAACATCTAGAAAATTCGCTGGCTCTTCTCCGTATAACTTTATTATATCCATTGTAGCCATTGCTAAACCAGCTCCATTTACCATACAACCAATACTTCCATCTAATTTTATATAAGCTAAATCGTGTTTACTAGCTTCGATCTCTATAGGGTCTTCCTCATTTAGATCTCTAAGATTTAAAATCTCTGGATGTCTAAATAAAGCATTGCTGTCAAAATTAATTTTTGCATCTAGACAAACAATTTTTTTTTCTTTTGTTAAAATTAATGGATTAACTTCAACCATATTTGCGTCCGTTTTAACAAACATTTTATAAATAGATTTAATCAAAGAAATAGCCTCCATTTTTGAACTATCCTCTAGATCGAAAATTTTGATTATCTTTTCACACTCTGCATCAGAAATTTCTTTTGTAAAATCAACTTTGTTAGTCAAAATTTTGTCTGGGGATTTTGCTGCTACTTCTTCAATATCCATCCCTCCCTCATTGCTAGAAATAAATGCAATTTTAGATGTGGCTCTATCAATTAAACATGATAAATAAAATTCTTTCTCTATATTAGAGGAAGTTTCAACATAAAGTCTTTTTACTTCTCTACCTTCTGGCCCAGTTTGATGCGTAATTAATTTTTTCCCAAGAAGTTCATTGGCTGATTTTTCTAATTCATCTATATTATTTAAGATTTTTACTCCTCCCGCTTTCCCTCTTCCACCTGCATGGATTTGTGCTTTTAAGACATATTTATCAGTTTTTAGTTTTTTACATTTTTCAATTAAATCTTTAACAGTAAACGCAAAAACTCCCTCTGGGACAACTGCACCAAACTCTTTTAAGATTTGTTTAGCTTGGTGTTCGTGAATATTCATTTTTTAGCTAAATCAGGATCGATTTTAGAAGCCGCTTCCCATAGTTTTTTTACCGCTTCAACTGAATGTAAAAATTCAGACTTTTCTTTTTCATCTAAGTTAATTTCTTCTATTTTTTCAACTCCACTTTTTCCAATGATAATTGGCACACCAGCATAAATATCTTTTATTCCATACTCACCATTTAATTGAGCTGCACACGGAAGCATTTTTTTTTCATCATTGAGATAAGCTTTAGCCATTTCAATTCCGGAGGCTGCAGGTGCATAAAAGGCAGAACCCTTTTCTAAAAGTTTTACTATTTCAGCTCCACCATCCCGAGTTCGTTGATTTATTTCTTCTAATCTTTCTTTTGAAATTTTTCCGTCATTAACTAAATCTAATAAAGGTTTTCCAGATACTTTGGTAAATCTTGGAAGAGGAACCATTGTATCTCCATGTCCTCCCATAACCATCGCGTCTATCTCTTTTACTGGTACATCAAATTCTAAAGATAAAAATAATTTGAATCTCGAGCTATCTAAAATACCGGCCATTCCAACAACTTTGTTAGATGGTAAACCTGAAAATTTTTGGAATGCCATTACCATTACATCAAGTGGATTAGTTATACAAATTACAAAGGCATCAGGAGCATTTTCTTTTACTCCATTTGCAACTTGTTTAATTATCTTTAAATTAATACCTAATAAATCATCTCTACTCATACCAGGTTTTCTTGGAACTCCAGCAGTAATTATTACTACATCTGATCCCTCAATATCTTTGTAATTATCAGTCCCAGAAAATTTCACATTAAATCCATCTACAGATGAGGACTGGGCAATATCCAAAGCTTTTCCTTTGGCAATTCCACTTGCTACATCGAATAAAACTACTTCATCAACCAATTCTTTTGTTCCTATTAAGTGAGCTAATGTTCCTCCAATTTGACCTGCACCAATTAATGATATTTTACTATTTTTTTTTGTCATTTTTTTTATTTCATCGTAGGCATCACAAATTCTGCATTTGACCTGATGCCTGAGGGCCATCTTGAAGTTATTGTTTTTAATTTTGTATAAAATTTTATACCCTCCATACCATGCATTGCACTATCTCCAAATAAAGATCTTTTCCATCCACCAAAACTGTGAAAGGCCATTGGTACAGGAATTGGCACATTAATACCTACCATTCCAACTTGAATCTTGCTCGCAAAAGTTCTTCCAGCATCTCCATCTCTTGTGTAAATGCTCACCCCATTTCCATATTCATGATCATTTATTAACTTTGCTGCATCCTCAAAAGTTTTTACTCGAACTACAGATAACACTGGTCCAAATATTTCCTCTTTATAAATTCTCATTTCTTTTTTAACATGGTCGAATAAACAGCCACCAATATAAAAACCATTTTCATATCCTTGTAATTTTAGGCTTCTTCCATCTACAACAAGCTTAGCTCCCTCTTTTACTCCTAAGTCTACATATCCTCTTACTTTTTCTAAATGCTCTTTTGTTACTAAAGGGCCCATTTCAGAATTTTTATCCATTCCTGGTCCTACTTTTAAAGCTTCTGCTTTTTTTGAAAGTCTTGAAACAAGTTCATCACCTATGTCTCCAACTGCTACCGCAACTGATTGTGCCATACATCTTTCTCCTGCAGACCCATATGCAGTTAAAATTGCATCGACAGCTTCTTTATCTCCATTGATCACGTTAAAAACGCCATCGGGTAAACCTGCTTCTTTTAAAAGTTCAGCTAATTTAATGGAACAAGAGGGATCTTTTTCAGATGGCTTCAATATAAAAGTATTTCCACAAGCAATTGCAATTGGAAACATCCACATCGGTACCATTGCTGGAAAATTAAAAGGTGTAATACCCGCAACTACACCTAATGGCTGTCGCATAGACCAGCTATCAACATTTGTGCCAACATTTTCTGAAAATTCACCTTTCAGCAAATGAGGAATACCACAAGCAAATTCAACAACTTCTAAGCCCCGAGTTAGTGAACCTTTTGCGTCCTCATAAACCTTTCCATGTTCATTCACAATTAGTTGTGTGAGTTCATCTGAATTTTTTTCAATAAGTTCCTTGAATTTAAACATGACTCTAGCTCTCACTAAAGAAGGTTTTACTGACCATTCTTGAAAAGCTTTTTTTGCTACTTCTACCGCACTATCCAAATCTTTTTTAGATGCGATTCTTACTTCTTTTTCTTGATCACCAGTTGCTGGATTAAAAACTTTACCCTTTTTATCTGATGTTCCGGGAATTATTTTTCCACCTACAAAATGTTCAATTAATTTCATGAATAGGACCTTTTAGATTAAAAATTGTTATTAGTCTATTGTTTAAATATTAGCTGTTGCTAACATTTTTTTTATTTCAGCAATTGCTTTTGCAGGATTCAAACCTTTTGGACAAGCGCTAGTACAGTTTAAAATTGTGTGACACCTATAAAGTTTAAGTTCATCTGCCACCTTTTTTAATCTTGAATTTCTCTCTTCATCTCTACTATCTATGATCCATCGATAGGCTTGTAAAAGTACTGCTGGTCCTAGATATTTATCACCATTCCACCAATAACTTGGGCAAGAAGTTGAACAACACGCACACATTATACATTCATATGCGCCATCTAGTTTAGCTCTATCTTCTTTAGATTGAAAAATTTCTTTAGTTTCTGACTTTGAATTTGATTTTAACCATGGCTCAATTGATTGATACTGTTTATATAAACCATCCAAGTCGCCTATTAGATCTTTTTTGACCTTAAGGTGTGGTAATGGATAGATATTGATATCACCATTTATTTCTTTGTGAGGAGTAGTACAGGCAAGGCCATTTTTTCCATCCATATTCATCGCACACGAACCACAAACTCCATGAGCACAAGATCTTCTATAAGCCAAAGTTGGATCTATTTCATTTTTAATTTTATTTAAAATATCTAAAACTTTCGATGGACAATTATCCATATCAACTTCGTAGGTATCAATTCTAGGATTTTCCTCTGTGGACGGGTCCCATCTATAAACATTTACTTTTCGAAGATTTTTTGAACCAGTTTTATCCTTAAAATATTTACCTTTCTTTACTTTAGAGTTGTCAGGTAAACCTATTTGAGCCATCAATAAACTCTTTCCTGAGGTGGAAAATATTGCACTTCATTAGTTAATGTTGATTTGTGAACTTCTCTATAACTAATTTTTGTATCTTTTCCGTCACACCAGGCAAGAGTGTGTTGCATAAATTTATTATCATCTCTTTTTGGAAAGTCCTCTCTTGCATGTGCTCCTCGACTTTCTTTTCTGTTATAGGCTGAATCAACTGTCACTACAGCTTGTCTGATTAAATTATCAAATTCTAAAGTCTCAACTAAATCAGTGTTAAAAATTAAAGATTTATCTTTAACTGATAAAGAGTCTAGCCCATCATAAGTTTTTCTTATTTCATTAACACCTTCTTTAAGAGTTTTTTCAGTTCTAAAAACAGCACATTTAGACTGCATAGTCTTCTGCATTGACAACCTTAGTTCAGCTGTTCCGATATCACCTTGTGAATTTCTTATCTTATCAAATCGATCTAAGCATTTTTGGGTTTCTGTTTCACTGATTTCCTCATGTGGAGTTCCTGGTTTTATTAGTTCTGCTGCACGTTTAGCGGCTGCTCTACCAAAAACAACTAAATCAATTAATGAGTTTGAACCAAGTCTGTTTGCGCCATGAACTGAAACACACGCTGCTTCACCTATTGCCATTAAACCTGGAACAGTTTTTTCTGAACCATTTACAGTTAATACTTCTGCTTTATAATTTGTTGGAATTCCGCCCATATTATAATGAACTGTTGGAACAACCGGAATTGGTTCTTTAGTAACATCTACATTAGCAAATAATCTTGCAGCATCAGTTATACCAGGCAACCTACTTTCAATAATATCCTTATCTAAGTGACTTAAATTAAGATGCACATGATCTTGATCTTTTCCCACTCCTCTTCCTTCATTAATCTCAATTGACATTGATCTACTCACAACATCTCTTGATGCTAAATCTTTTGCTTTAGGGGCATATCTTTCCATAAATCTTTCACCCTTAGAATTAGTGAGATATCCTCCTTCACCTCTTGCGCCCTCTGTGATCAATGTGCCATGACCATAAATTCCTGTTGGATGAAACTGCACAAATTCCATATCTTGCAATGGTAAACCTGCTCTTAATACCATCGCATTACCATCACCCGTACAAGTATGGGCTGATGTTGCAGAATAATATACTTTTCCATAACCACCTGTTGCAATTATAACAGTGTGAGCTCTAAATCTATGAATAGTTCCATCATTTAAATTCCAAGCAATTAGACCTTTGCAGGCTCCATCTTTCATTAATAAATCTAATGCAAAATACTCAATAAAAAATTCTGTATTATGTTTTAAAGCTTGTCCATACAAAGTATGTAAAATTGCATGACCTGTTCTATCAGCGGCTGCACAAGTTCTTTGTACAATTCCGTTGCCGTAATTTTTAGTCATACCACCAAATGGTCTTTGATAAATTTTTCCATCTTCAGTTCTGCTAAATGGAACACCATATTTTTCTAGCTCTATTACAGCCTTTGGTGCCTCCTTACAGAGATATTCAATACTATCCTGATCACCTAACCAATCAGCTCCTTTAACTGTATCGTACATATGCCAACGCCAATCATCCTCACCCATATTTCCTAAAGCAGCAGAAATACCACCTTGCGCTGCAGAGGTGTGACTTCTAGTTGGAAAGACTTTTGAAATACAAGCTGTTTTTAAACCAGCCTCACTTAAACCAACCGCGGCCCTTAGACCAGAACCACCTGCTCCCAAGACTACCACATCGTATTCATGATCGATTATTTTGTAAGAACTCATAAGTTAATTAATAATATAATTGTAATTAATGGAATTACCACAGCTGATACGTACAAAAAACCATTTGCGACATTTTTGATTTTATAATCTTTTATATAATCCTCAAAAACCTCACTAATACTTAATGCTGAAAAGAAATATGCAGTAATAATAAATAAGCTAAATAAAAACTTAGATAATGGATTCGTAAAAAATTCCAATACTTCTGAATAGCTCTGATCATAAATACTTATAAAACTTAGAATAAACCAGGCCATTAATGGAACTAATATTGCTCCACTAATTTTTAAAAAAATCCATTTTTTTGTTGCAGCAATCATTTCAAAATAAATTTTTTCCAATCAAATATAAAATTATAGTTAAAAAGATTGACCCTATGATTACTAAAAGACCAGTTATTTTAGTTGTCTTAAGTTCAAATCCATAACCTAAATCCATTATCAAATGTCTAATCTCACTTAAAATTTGAAAACAAAAAGACCAGGTCAAACCTAAAGTAATAAATTTTCCAATTTGAGAATTTAATAGTAAATTAACAGCCTCATAACTATTTTCACCTAATAATAATAAAGATGCCCACAAACAAATTAATGTAATCCCAATTATATTTATTATGCCCGTAATTCTGTGTGAAATAGATACTAAAGACGAAATATGCCATTTATAAACTTGTATGTGAGGGGATAATGGTTTTTTATTTTCCATGGTAATTGTTTTTAATTACTGTTTCTGCAATTTCTACTGCATTCAAAGCCGCGCCTCTCAAAAGATTATCTGAAACGATCCATAAGTTTAATCCATTTTTAATTGTTTTATCCTCTCTTATTCTTGAAATAAAAGTTTCATCCATTCCCTCTGCTTCAATTGGAGTTGAATAACCGCCATCATTTCTTTCATCAATAACTTTACAACCTTCAAAATTATTCAAAGCATCTCTTACCTTTTCCAGAGTAAAAGGTTTTTCAAATTGTAAGTTGACTGACTCAGAATGAGAAACAGAGATTGGTAATCTCACACATGTTGCCGTTAAATCAATTTTGGTATCTAAAATTTTTTTGGTTTCGTTCATCATTTTTAACTCTTCCTTAGTATAACCATCATCTGCAAATTGATCGATATGAGGGATGGCATTAAAAGCTATTTGTTTTGTAAAATTTTTAGATGATACTTTTTTACCATCTAAAACTAGTTTAGTTTGCTCAATAAGTTCATCCATGGGAGCTTTTCCACCTCCAGAAACTGATTGATAAGTAGACACGACAATTCTTTTGATAATAAATAGATCGTGTAAAGGTTTAAGAGCAATCACTAATTGAGCTGTTGAACAATTCGGATTTGCAATAATATTTTTTTTAATTTTTTTTAGATCTTCTGAATTTACTTGTGGAACTATCAAAGGTACTTCTGGATCCATTCTAAAAAAACTAGAGTTATCAATTACCAAACAATTTTTGGCTGCTCTTTCTGCAAATTTTTCAGAAATTTTTCCACCAGCTGCAAAAAAAGCAATATTAACTTTTGAGAAATCAAAATTTTCTAAATCAAGGACATCCATTTCCTTACCTCTAAAACCAATTTTTTTTCCAACACTTTTTGAGGACGCAACTAAATATAAATTATCTATAGAAAATTCTTTTCTCTCCAAAATTTCCAATGTTTTTCTACCAACATTTCCTGTTGCTCCTACAATTGCAATATTCATGATCTAAGTTTTATACTAGATGAAAGGTAAATCGCAAACTTTAAGAGCTAAAGAATTTCCATCAATTTCTATTGTTCCGGACGAAGATGCTTTGCAATATGGTTCTTTTATCATTGCAATACCAATAACTTTTTTAAAATGAGGCGAGTAACAAGCGGATCTTAGTTCTCCAATTATATTTCCATCATTATTCTTGATGTTTAAAGAACTAGTTAAAAGAATCTTGGTTAAATCTATCTGAACACCCATTAGCTTTCTATCAATTCCTTTTTCTTTAATTTTTTTAAGTTTATCTTTACCTAAAAAGTTTATATCGGTCTCTAAATCGACATATTTATCAAAACCACATTGAAATGGATTGTCATTGTTATCAAAATCATTCCCATAAGAAAGTAAACCACTCTCAATCCTTTCGATTAAATTTGGACATCCAGGTCTAACATTGAATTCTTTACCAATTTCAAAAAGATGATCGTATAACTTCAAACCTGAGTCGGTGTTTTCAACATAAATTTCAAAACCACCTTGTTTTGACCAACCAGATCTAGCTATTAAATGTTTTGCCCCATTAAAAGTGAAATAATCAAATCCAAAAAATTTTAACTCTTTCATTTTTTCACCAAAAACTTTTTCCATTAAATCAAAAGATTTAGGACCTTGAACTGCTAAGATATCTACGATTGGTTCAAAAATTTTAACATCAAATTTATTTCCTGAAGCAAGACCTTTTGCAAAAAAAATTACATCAGAGTCAGCAATTGATATCCACCATCTATCTTCAGCTAATTTTAAAATAACAGGATCATTTACCAAATTTCCATTTTCATCGATTAAAGGACAATAATAACATCTTCCTACTTTGGATTTCGATAAATCTCTACAAGTCATGAGTTGTACAAGTTTTGCAGCATCTTTGCCTGAAATTTCAACCTGTCTTTCTGCAGCTACATCCCAAATTTGAACATTCTTTTTTAAATGATCACAAGACTCTTCCAAGGAACCGAAAGCTGCTGGTAAAAGCATATGATTATAAACAGTATAAGCGGTAACACCTTGTTTCTCTATTCTAGAAGTATAGGGTGTACTTCTAACTCTTCTTGATTTTGCTATCGGATAACTTTTCATTTAATTAAAAATTCTAAAATCTTTTCTCTCATTTCAAATGCTTTTTCAATCATTATCATATGACCACAACCTTTAATTACATGAGTAGATGAGTTTTTTACTAAATTTGAAAATTTTTTCCCTGCATCTAAATTGATCATTTTATCTAACTCTCCGAAAATAAGTAATGTGGGAAGATCTAAAACTTTTGTTGCCTCTAACCCATTTGAGTAGTTATTACACGCATTTAAATCAACTGCTAAAATTTCACTAATATCTCTTGGGGACTGAATTATTTTTTCTACTGGATTACCACCAATAAATTTTTTTGAGCCTTCATAACCCCATTTCATCATTAATTTTACAGCATCAGAGTCACCATTATTTGCAAGTTCTATTAAATCAGGATGAACTGGCATTTTATTTGAGCCGCCAACTAAAATCAAATTTTTTAATTGCAATTTTTTAAATACACTTTCTAGCCAATCAGCAATTTTTTCTATGGTATCTAAACATGGTCCATCTGAATTTCCATGACCAGGAAGATCGATAGACAATACATTGAAATTCTTATTCGAAAAAAATTGTTCAGTTAATGACCAAACTATGTGTGAAAGGCCACTTCCATGAAGAAATACTATTGTTTGTTTTTTTGGATCTATGCCTTGACCTGCATCAGATGCATGAATAGTTTTATTTTCTATTTCAAATATCAATCAATTACCTAAAATTTTTTTCTCAATTCAAATTTTTGAATTTTTCCTGTCGATGTTTTAGGTAGTTCACAAAAAACAACTTGTTTTGGCACTTTGAAACCTGCGAGGGTTTCTTTACAAAAACCAATTAATTCTTTCTCGGTTGTTGGTTTATCCTTTACCATCTCAATAAATGCACAAGGTACCTCTCCCCATTTTTCATCTGGTTTAGCTACAACGGCTGCAATAGATACTGAGGGATGTTTTGCAAGAGTATTTTCTATTTCTATAGAGGATATGTTTTCACCTCCAGAAATTATTATATCTTTAGACCTATCCTGGATTTTTACATATCCATCTGGATGCATAACAGCTAAGTCACCAGAATGAAACCAACCACCAGCCATTGCTTTATTTGTAGCATCCTTATCCTTAAAATAACCCTTCATGACTACATTTCCTTTAATCATTATTTCACCAATCGTCTTTCCATCTTTTGGAACTTCAGTCATTGTTTCTGGATCCATCACAGCAATCCCTTCTGTATTTGGATATCTAACTCCTTGTCTTGCTTTAATTTCGTTCTGCTTTTCCTCATCGAAGTCATTCCAAGCATCATTCCACGCACATTGAGTTACATGTCCATAAGTCTCAGTTAATCCATAAACATGCATAACTTCAAAACCAAGTTCTTTCATTTTTTTGAAAATTATACTTGGCGGTGGAGCTCCTGCAGTAAGGACGTATACTTTTTGCTTTAATTTTTTTCTATCAGACTCTGGTGCACCAGTTATCATATTTAGTACAATAGGCGCTCCACCAAAGTGAGTAACATTATGTTTGTCTATTAATTCAAATATTTTTTTTACATCTATATTTCTTAGACAAATTGTTCTTCCATTTAACATGGGTATAGTCCAAGGATAACCCCATCCATTACAATGGAACATTGGGACGATAGTTAAAAAATTAAGTCTGTTTGGCATGTTCCAGGCAACTGCACTACCTGTGGACATTAAATATGATCCCCGATGATGGTAAACAACGCCTTTAGGGTTTCCGGTAGTTCCAGATGTATAGCTCAATGATATTGCTTGCCACTCGTCATCTGGCATTTTCCAATCAAAATTTTCATCACCGGTATTTAAAAAACTTTCGTATTCTAGATCACCAATTTTTTCACACTTTGATTGGTCTGCAAATTTATCAACTATATCAATAATTGTGATTTTCTTTTTTAAAGTACTTAACGCTTTTTTAACTTCTATGTGTAATTGTCTATCAACAACAAGAACTTTAGCATCACTATGTTCTAAAATATAAGCAATAGTTTTAGCATCTAATCTTATGTTAATTGTATTTAATACTGCACCAGACATGGGAACAGAGTAATGTCCCTCAAAAATTTCAGGGGTGTTGAAAGCTAAAAATGAGACAGTATCTCCTTTATTAATTCCAATTTTATTAAGGGCGCTTGCAAATTTAATAGTACGTTTGTAAACATCAGCCCAGGTGTATTTACGATCTTCATAGATAATTGCTTCATAATCAGGATAAATCTCTTTTGCTCTCTTCAAAAAAGTCAAAGGAGTTAAAGGAACATAATTTGCACTATTCTTATCTAAATTAGTATCGTAATGACTCATTTAATTGAATTTAAAATTCATAATATTGGAGCTTCCAGAAATTGCTGATTTGTAATGTTGTTCAGCTCTTGGTAGAACTTTATCAAAATAAAACCTAGCGGTATCGATTTTGTCATCATAAAAGTTTTTATTTTCATTATAATCTTTAAAACTTACCTCTAGTACTTTTATCCATGCATAAGCAATCGAAACAAATCCGAGAGTTTTAAGATAATCATTAGCAGCAGCACTTACATCATCTTTATCTGTTTTAGATTTCTCAATCATCCAATCACTAAATTTTTTTAATATATCTAAATAATTATTAAAATCTGAGATGAATGGTCTTATTTTTTCGTTGTTAGAATTACATTCATTTTTAACCTGATCTAAAAATTTATTAATTACATCCCCGTTCTTATTTGATAATTTTCTAAAAACTAAATCAGCAGCTTGTACAGAATTCGTACCCTCGTAAATTGGTGTAATTCTATTATCTCGATATAACTGTTCTATTCCTTGATCTTTAGTATAACCATACCCACCATAAATTTGCATTGCATCGCTAGTGATTTCCATTGCTAAATCTGTAAACAAGGATTTAACTACTGGAGTCATTAATGAGACATAATCAGATGCCTCCCGCCTAGCTTTTTCATCTGGATGATATAGGCTTACCTCAGTTTGTTGAGATAACCAAAAACATAAGGCTCTCTCGCCCTCAATAATAGATTTCATATTTAACAACGATCTTCTAATATCTGCATGCTCAATTATAAAATCAGCACCATTTTTAGATTTTGAATTATTCGACTTACCTTGCTTTCTTTCTTTTGCGTATGAAAGTGAATTTTGATAAGCAATCTCTGATATACCCAAACCCTGTATCCCAACAACGATCCTCTCAAGATTCATCATCGTAAACATTGCACTCAAACCTTTTTCCTTATCACCAATCATGTAGCCAGTTGCTTCATCAAAATTAAGAACACAAGTTGCTGATCCTTTAATTCCCATTTTTGTTTCGATAGAACCAGTTGATATTCCATTTCTTGGACCAACATTCCCATCTTCTTTTACAATAAACTTTGGAACTAAAAACAGACTGATACCTTTAGTGCCAGCCGGAGAGTCATCCACTCTTGCTAAAACCAAGTGAATAATATTTTCAGTTAAATCGTGATCACCAGAGGTAATAAAAATTTTCTGTCCAGTTAATTTGAATGTACCATCAGATTGTTTTTTAGCCTTTGTTTTTAGTAGCCCTAAATCAGTACCACATACTGGCTCAGTTAAGCACATTGTTCCACTCCACTTACCTTCTACAATTTTTGGTAAATATTTATTTTTTATTTCATCGCTAGCATGATGATTAATACAATTATAAGCACCAATACTAAGTTCACTATAGAGTTTAAAAGAAAGGCTAGCAGAGGATAGCATTTCATCAAAAAATGCGCTCACTGTTTTTGGCATACCTTGACCCCCATATTTTGGATCACATGATAAAGATGTCCAACCATCCTCAATATATTTTTTATAAGCCTCTTTGTAACCCGGAGGCGTTCTAACAACTCCATTTTCTAAAATTGCAGGATTTTCATCTCCAACTTTAGCTAATGGTAAAATTAAATTTTGATTTATTTTTGCTGCTTCCTGTAGAATGTCTTTTACTAAATCTGGGGTAACTTCTTTGTATTTTTCCAATTCATTATACTCTTTGTTGTTTCTTAGTTTTTCAAAAAGAAACATCATATCTTCAACGGGTGCAGTATAAGTTGGCATAATTTGATTTTAAAATAATTAATTAATTATTGCAATTTTGAAATGATCGCATCACCCATTTGTGATGTAGTCACCTCTTTTGTACCTTTTGATAAAATGTCTTTAGTTCTTAAACCATCATTTAATACATCCTGTACAGCTTTTTCCAGAGCTTCTGCCTCTTTATCTAAATCTAATGAATATCTCAAAGCCATAGCAAAACTTAAAATTGTAGCTATTGGATTAGCAATACTTTTACCAGCTATATCTGGAGCCGAACCATGAATAGGTTCATACATAGCCCTCATCTCTCCATCTTTATTTTTTGCACCTAAAGATGCAGAAGGTAAAAGACCTAATGATCCAGTCAACATTGAGGCTTGGTCAGATAACATATCTCCAAACAAATTATCTGTTACAATTACATCAAATTGCTTTGGATTTCTCAACAACTGCATAGCACAATTGTCTGCAAGCATATGACTTAGTTCAACGTCTTTAAATTCTTTATCGTGTAATGTCTGAACCTCTTCTTTCCAAAGTTGGCCTGCCTCCATAACATTTGATTTTTCACAAGAAGTTACTTTGTTTGATCTTTTTTTTGCTAAATCAAAGGCAACTCTAGCAACTCTTATAATCTCATTGCTTGTGTAAGTGTGAGTATTAATCCCTTTTCTTTCCCCATTTTCTATTGGTTTAATTCCTCTAGGCTCACCAAAATATATTCCTCCAGTTAACTCTCTTACAATCATAATATCTAAACCTGAAACAATTTCAGGTTTTAATGTTGAGGCATCAACTAATTGTTTAAAACATATTGCTGGTCTCAAATTAGCAAATAGTTTTAATTCTTTTCTTAGTTTTAAAAGTGCTCTCTCAGGTTTTTTGGAAAACTCAACATTATCCCACTTTGGTCCTCCTACAGCACCTAACATAACAACTGCACTTTCTAATGCTTTATAAAAAACCTCATCTGTAATCGGTGTACCATGCTTATCGTAAGAGCATCCTCCCGCTAAATCTTCATCCATCTCAAAATCTAGAGACTTTTTATCATTGAACCAACTGATAATTTTTTTTACTTCACCAATAACTTCGGGACCAATACCATCTCCGGGAAGTAATAGTATCTTTCTCTTTTTTACCTTAATCACTTATAATCCATGGCTTAGAGCTTTTTAATTTTTGCTCAAAACTTTTTATCTTATCAGACTTATTTAAAGATAGCGCAATATCATCTAAACCTTCGAGAAGACATTTCTTTTTAAAGGAGTCTATTTTGAATTTAATTTCATTATTACCATAAACTATTTTTTCTTCTTTAAGATCTACTGAAATTTCCTCTTTTCTATTAGCATATTCAGATAATTCTTTTATTTTTTCCTCATCAACAATAATTGGTAAAATTCCATTTTTAAAACAATTGCTATAAAAAATATCAGCAAAACTCGAGCTAATTACACATGTAATACCAAAATCTAATAATGCCCAAGGAGCGTGTTCTCTTGAGGATCCACAACCAAAGTTTTTTCCTGCTATCAGTATTTTTGAATTTGTAAATGGATCTTTATTTAATATAAAATCGCTTATTTTATTTCCATTATCATCATACCTCATTTCAAAAAACAAATTTTTTCCAAGTCCAGTTCTTTTAATTGTTTTTAAAAACTGCTTTGGGATAATCATATCAGTATCGATATTTACTATTGGTAAATATGCTGGAATACTTTTTAATGTAGAAAATTTTTGCATTAATTTTGATACTTTCTTACATCATCCAAATTTCCAGAAATTGCTGCTGCGGCTGCCATTCCTGGGCTCACAAGGTGTGTTCTTCCACCTCGACCTTGTCTTCCTTCAAAGTTTCTGTTTGATGTTGATGCACATCTTTGCTCTGGTTTTAATTTATCAGCATTCATTGCTAAACACATAGAACATCCTGGTTCTCTCCATTCAAAACCAGACTCTTCAAATATTTTATTTAAACCTTCTTGTTCTGCTTGTTCTTTCACTAAACCAGATCCTGGAACAACCATTGCATGAACATGAGAGGCAATTTTTTTATCTTTTAAAATCTTTGCTGCTTCTCGTAAATCCTCAATTCTTCCATTTGTGCAACTACCTATAAAAACCTTATCTATCTTAATATCTTTAGCAGCCATATCAGGTTTTAAACCCATATATTTTAGAGCTCTTTCAATAGAATTTTTTCTATCCTCATCCTTTTCATTGTCTGGGTTTGGTACTTTATCCTCAATAGTAATGACATCTTGAGGTGAAGTACCCCAGGTAATCATTGGTGAAATTTCATTAGCTTGAAGACTTATTTCTTTATCAAAATTTGCACCATCATCAGATTTTAAACTTCTCCAGTACGCTAAAGCTTTATCCCATTTTTCACCTTTGGGTGACATAGGTTTTCCCTCCAAATACTTGAAAATTTTTTCGTCTGGTGCAATCAAACCTGCTCTTGCTCCACCCTCTATAGTCATGTTGCATATGGTCATTCTTTGCTCAACACTCAATGATCTGATTAAATCACCAGCATACTCAATAACACATCCTGTTCCACCTGCTGTTCCTATTTTTCCAATTATTTGTAAAATTACATCTTTTGAAGTAACACCTAACGGAAGTTTTCCATTAACATTAATTCTGAAATTTTTTGCTTTTTTTTGCACTAAAGTTTGTGTTGCTAGCACGTGTTCAACCTCTGAGGTGCCTATACCAAATGCTAAAGCACCAAACGCTCCATGTGTAGCTGTATGACTATCTCCACAAACTATAACTGTTCCAGGTTGTGTAAATCCTTGTTCAGGACCAATTATATGAACTATACCTTGACGCTTATCCTCCATTCCAAAGAGTTGGATATCAAATTCCTTACAATTCTTTTCTAATGTATCAACTTGAATTTTAGATTCTTTATCTGAAATACCATTGGTTCTATCAGTGGTTGGAACGTTGTGATCTGCAACGGCCAATGTAAGTTTTGGGTGTCTTACTTTTCTTTTAGAATTTCGTAAACCTTCGAATGCTTGTGGACTGGTCACTTCATGAACGAGATGCCTATCAACAAATAATAAAGCTGTTCCATCATCTTGCTGATCAACTAAGTGTTCTTTCCAAATTTTGTCGTAAAGAGTATTAGGCATTGAAAAAAAAATTATTTTTTTTCTGGAGAAGTTTCAAGTTTTTCTTCAGTTTTAGGTTTTGTTTCAACTTTGGCTGTTTCTTCTTTTTTTGGCTCTTCCTTAGGAGTTTCTTCTTTCTTAGCCTCTGCCTTAGTTACATCTTCTTTATTATCAGATGGTTCTGTTGAAACAGGAGCTAAATTTTCTTCAGTTACTGTTTCTGGTTTTACATCTATATCAATACCAATTTTCTTTCTTATTTTTTCGGCAATTCTAGCTGATTTACCAGTTCTATCTCTTAAGTAATATAGTTTAGCTCTTCTAACTTTTCCTGAACGAATAACTTTAATTGAGTCGATTACTGTACCAAATAGTGGGAATGTTCTCTCAACACCTTCACCAAAAGAAATCTTTCTAACTGTAAAAGAAGAATTTAAATCTCTGCTTTTTTTCGCAATACATACTCCTTCAAAATACTGAATTCTCTCTTTTTTTCCCTCTGTAATTCTTACACCAACTTTTACAACATCACCTGGAAAGAATTCTGGAATCTTTTTTTCCGAAAGAATTTTTTTTACATTATATTGATTTATTTCTTCAATCGTTTTCATTTCAATATTTATCAAGTTAATCCTTCTTATATTTTTGCCACAAATCTGGTCTTCGGACGCGTGTTATAGCCTCAGATTGAGATAAACGCCAGTCTTTAATTTTGCTATGATCCCCTGATAATAAGACATCTGGTACTGATTTTTCCTCCCAAATTTGAGGTTTTGTATATTGAGGATACTCTAAAAGACCATTTTCAAAAGTTTCCTCCGAAGATGATTTATCATTACCTAAAACTCCAGGCAAAAGTCTTAACACACTATCAAGAACTACAAGAGCAGCTGTTTCCCCTCCAGAAAGCACATAATCTCCTATACTTATTTCCTCAATATTTCTTGTGGATAGTACTCTTTCATCAACACCTTCGAAATGTCCACAAATTAAACTGAATGATTTTTCTTTTGATAAATCTTGTGCAAGTCTTTGATCAAATTTTTTACCTTTTGGCGAAAGATAAAAAATTCTTTCCCCCTTCTGGATATTTTTATCAATTGATTTTGCTAGTATGTCTGGTTTTAACAGCATACCTGATCCACCACCATATGGAGTATCATCAACAGTTTTGTGTTTATCTGTTGCTGCATCTCTTATGTTTACTACATTAAGACTCCATATCTTTTTAGCCATGGCCTTTCCATATAATCCTTTGTTTAACGGACCAGGGAAAATTTCTGGATAAAGTGTTAACACT
>LUMB01000080.1_pt1 | contig 16720 bp, 17 predicted proteins | sample 730021 | NCBI WGS metagenome assembly LUMB01 (sample SAMN03860274, study PRJNA289734) | marine metagenome | biome: seawater column; feature: ocean; material: water; isolation source: Red Sea water column Station 91 - depth 25m | place: Saudi Arabia: Red Sea | collected 2011-10-15 | depth 25 m
ATTTTTTTTAAAATTTATTTTTTCTAACAATCGAAAGATTTCATCATAACTAAGCTCCATTCCCTTTTTTGGATTATCCGAACGATTATTCATTGAAAAAGGAGCTGCATTTATACTTTGCACTTCAATTTTTTCTTTTGAAAACAACATTTGCACTAAAGCAAATTGATCATCAATTTCATTGTAGGTATCTGTATCAAGAATTGCTTTAATTTTTCCTTTTTTAAACTTAAGTTGTTTTAAAATATCTGAAAAATTTCTTTCTAAAAGCATATCTTAATTTACCAAGAACTATTCGGTTGTGTTAAAAATACCTCTTCTTCATTTGTTGATTTTCTATTTAGTATTTTATTTCTATGCGGATACCTTCCAAATTTTTTAATTGCCACGCTATGATCATTCCAAGCTTTTTTTATATTAGTATATTCTGGATGATTATTTAAATATTGATCGACTAATTTATGACCAAGTTCATGATCCATGATGTCCTCACTATGAATTAATGGCAGTAATAAAAAATGTATTTTATCAATTTCTAGGCTATCTAAATATCTTTTATTTATTGCTTCTTTAACAATTAAAACACACTTAGTATCCTGGTCATAAGCTTTTGAATTATTTCTGAAAAAATTTCTTGATAGTTGATCAAGTAATATAATCAAAGCTACACATTCTTCAGCATCATTTCTCCAATTATCATACTCATTATTAATAGCCTTAATGTAATCATCCATAAAACTACTTTTCAATATATTATCAAATTCATCATCTTTTTTAAACCACTGCTCAAGTGGAGTTTTGATGAAACAAAATTCTAGAATAGCTTTAGCTCTTTCATTAATCACAGAGCTGTAATATAAATATATATTTTCCAAATGACATTAAGTAATTTAAACAAATCCATTATTCATTGCAGAAAGTGTGAACGCTTAGTTAACTTCCGTGAAAAAATTGCTAAAGAAAAAAGAAAACAATATATTGATCAAAGTTATTGGGGTAAGCCGATTACTGGCTATGGAGATGAAAAAGCTAAATTATTAATGGTAGGTCTTGCGCCAGCAGCGCATGGAGGAAATAGAACAGGTCGAGTTTTTACAGGGGATAAATCTGCAGATTTTTTATTTTCCTGTTTATATAAAACTGGATTTGCAAACCAACCAGATTCAGTAGATAGAGGTGACGGTTTGGAACTTCAAAATATGTACTTAACTACTGCTCTTAAATGTGTACCTCCAGAAGATAAACCTACTTCACAAGAATTGAAAACATGTTTTAATTTTTTTAATCAAGAAATTGCTTTCTTAAAAAAAATAAAAGTCATTGTTGCCCTTGGTAAAATTGGTCATGACGCCTGTGTAAATTATTATAAGCAACAATATGAAATACGAAATAAAGATTTTATTTTTTCTCACGGATCTATGAATATTTTACCCGATAAGAAAATTTTAGTTGGTAGTTATCATCCAAGCCCACGAAATGTTAACACAGGAAGAATAGATAAAAGTAAAATGGTAAAGCTTTTAAATAGTATTAAAAAATTGCTTTAAACTATAATGAAAAAATTTTTTTTAAATGATCCTAATCTCTTAGTATACGGATTTGTCATGGTCTTCTTTGCAAGTTTTGGACAGACTTTTTACATTGCATTATTTAACGATGATATTCGAAATCTATATAAAATAACAGATGGTGAGTTTGGATTAGTTTATGCCATAGCAACGCTTGTAAGTTCATTTTTATTTATAAACTTTGCTAAATTAATAGATAAAATTGATTTAAGATTATACTCCATAGGTATTATTCTTGGTTTAGCTTTTGCTTGCATTGGTTTTTATTTTATTTTCGATAATATTTTTCATCTTTTTCTTATTTTATTTTTATTACGTTTTTTTGGACAGGGAGCTATGACACATGCCGGCTCAACTTCAATGGCAAGATATTTTTTAATTGATAGAGGTAAGGCAATATCTGTTGCAACACTTGGAGGAATGTTAGGTATAATGTTTTTACCAAAGATTATCGTTAATTTGGACTCATACTTTAATTTTAAAACTCTTTGGTTTTTAACAACTTTGACTCTTTTGATCTTAATACCAATAATATACTTTATTCTTCATAATCAAAAAAGCAGGGATTCTGCTCTTCAAAAAAATATTGATAATGAGAAAACACATAAAAGTTGGACCATTACAGAAATTTTAAAAGACCGAGTTTTTTTCATTTATTTTCCATTAGCTGCAGCCTTTCCATTTATTGGTACTGGGCTAATGTTTCATCAGATTTATATTTTTGATGCTAAAGGGTGGACAATGGAAATGCTTGGGAACGGTTATATATATTTTGGATTATTTTCTATTTTAGGTTTATTAATAGGAGGACCCTTAATAGATAAGATAAATACAAAGAAAGCAATACCTTTTGTGCTATTACCTTTGTTACTCTGTATCACCATTCTTTTCTTCTTTAATAATTATTGGTCATTCGTGCTTTACATGTCTTTATTTGGATTTAACTTAGGTTTATCAGCACCGTTTATGGGATCACTCTGGGCAGAAATTTACGGAGTGAAAAGTATTGGAACTGCTAAAGCTTTACTGCACGCAGTTGGGGTTTTTGCGAGTGCCTTATCGCCTGTAGTTTTTGGTTATATTATTGATTGGGGTTATGGAATATCAGTTATATTTTTAATCAGCTCCATTATGATTGTTGTATCATCAATTTTACCTATAATTTATAAAACATGAATAAACAAATAATGGAGAGTCTTAATTTTCTAATCAAGGAATATAAAAGATTAAAAAAGAAAAAAGAAAATAGAAGCATCAGCAGTGGTGAACTAGAAACTTTAAAACAACTTGAACAGTACTTAGGTAAAAAATAATGTTTAATGTTATTGATCAATACAATAGTTTTGTTGAAAATAATTTTATTAAAAAAAATAAAGATCAAATTGAATTTTTAAAACAAGCAGATAATGTATGGTCATCTTTTAGTAAAACAAAGTTATTTTTTAAGGATAAAATTTTCGAAGGAATTTATCTTTATGGTCAAGTTGGAACAGGAAAAACATTTTTATTAAATTTATTTTATCAAAATACTAAGATTGGAAAAAAAATTCATTTTAATAACTTAATGAATGAAATCCATGAACAAGTTAAAAAATCAGAAAATAAAGAACTTGCAATCGAAAACTATGTAAAAAATTTAAGTAGAGATTACAAAATAATATTTATTGATGAATTACATATTTTTAATATTGTTGACGCACTAATAATAAAAAAAATATTTAATTATTTTTCTAAATATAAAATATTTGTATTACTGTCGTCAAATTTTCATCCAGATAATTTATATAAAGATGGTTTGCAGAGAAATGACTTTCTGCCATTTATTGATTTAGTTAAAAAAAATTTTTTTCTTTATGATATTAGTATTAAAACTGATTTTCGTCGACAAACGTTAAATCAATCAAAGACATATTTCACACCTATAACAGATTTATTGGATTAATTGATATGTTATATGAAAATAATTGTTCTATTGTAATTTTAGCATCAAAACCTATAAATTCATTAAATAATATAAATACTCTAGCAGAAGAATTTAAAAGAACTGCTAGCAGATTATATGAAATGACTATAGTAAAACCAGATTGATGAAATACATAATCAGATTTTTAGTAAGCACTGTAGTTTTATTAACAGTAGTTTATTTTACTGCAGGTTTTTATGTTGCTTATCAAATTTTAAAAATAGATCCAACTTGTGGTTTACACGAAGGATCTCTTCCTAATTCATGGAGTACAACAGTTGACTCACATGAATATTCTATTCTTGCACGACAAAAAGTAAGAGAAAATTTTAACTTTAAAGACTATTATTTAGATGAATGGCAAGATGTATACTTTCAATCTCGTGACTCAGACATTAAGATTAATGGATGGCTGTTTAATTATTTTCCAAATAGACCAATTATAATTGTAACACACGGTATAAGCCCGAATGGTAAATGTAAGTCTGAAGCAAATCTTATTGCAAGTTTTTTAGTTAATAAAAAATTTAATGTTCTTACGATAGATTTAAGAAACTACGGCCAAAGTGATACTGTAAGTAGTTATGATGATTTAGGTTTAAAGTCATATAATGATATTCTTGGTGCATTTGATTTTTTAAAAAAAATTGGTTTCAAGTCTAATAGCATTGGATTACATGGAATATCTCTTGGTGCAAGCACATCTATTTTTGCAGCACATGCAGAACCGGAAATACGTGCAGTGTGGGCAGATAGTTCACTTGCTGAATTTAATATGATTTTAAAAGATGAAATAGCAAGATATGGTCTTGCTATAGAATTTGGGCCAGTAGTTAGTTTAGCTGGAAGAATCTTAACTGGAACAGATCCAAGAGAATTATCTCCAGCTAAAAAATTATCAAAGAACCAATATTATTTTTTTACTCATGGCGACTCTGATACAAGAATCTTAACAAGACACTTTAATTATTTTAAAGAATATACAAATCAAAATAAAATTAATGCTGAGTTTTGGTTAGTTGAAAACTCTTATCATGTAGATGCTATGTTTAAATATCCCGAAGTATACTCTAAAAAGATGGAAGAATTTTTTAATAAAAATTTAAAGTAGGCCGGACTCTAAAACTAGTTTGTACCTTGGCAGACACCTCTCTAGAATAAGAAACTCAACTAATTATCAAACGGCGGGTAAGATAATTAAAAATTCTTGGCGTTCCTCCGAAGCTAAGAAACGAGTATTATCCGGCTTATTAAGAGTAATATCTATCTATTTAAAATTCAAGATTTTTAGTTAAATTTGGCATTAAATTTGGATGATTTTCATAAAATTTGGCACTTTTTATCAACATTTTACAAACTTCCGTGATAGTAAGAAAAAATAACTAAACCATTAATATTTTGAAATTTGAAGAAAAATACTTACTTATGAAACATAAAAAAAATGAAAAAAATGACTGATAATAGACCATTATCACCTCACCTATCTATTCACAAAAGAGTACTTACAGCAGTATTTTCAATTTTTCATAGGATATCTGGAATAGGATTAAGTGTGGGTGCACTATTAATTTCAATTTGGTTTTTTTTAATTAGTTTTGGTCCCGAATTTTATATTTATTTTGAAATTTTTTCTAAGAGTATTTTGTTTAAACTAGTTCTAATGATTTGGACTGTCGGTATTTTTTACCATTTATTTAATGGATGTAGAAAATTATATTGGTCATTCGGTATTGGAATGGAATTATCTCAAGTATATAAATCGAGTTTTGCTGTTATATGTTTAACTTTAATTTCTAGTTTAGTTGTCTGGTATTTTGCATGAAAAATTATGCTCTTAAATGGTTAACCCAAAGAATTACTGCTTCAATTTTAATACCATTGACGTTTTGGTTTATATACTCTGCAATATCATTATCAAAGATGACTTATTCTGAAATAGAAATTTTTTTTCAATCCTATGTTAATGCATTCTTATTTTTTGTGATGATGCAATCTATGCTTCTGCATTCAAAATTAGGACTGCAAACAATTATTGAAGATTATGTCACATCGAAAAAGACAGCCAAATTCATTAAAGTATCAATAAATTATCTTATATATTTTATCATGATTTTAATTACTGTTAACTTAGTGAGAATGGTTTTTTAGATGACTAATTCATACAAAATTATTGATCACCATTATGACGTTGTAGTTGTTGGAGCTGGAGGATCAGGACTGAGAGCTACGCTTGGATGTGCTGAAGCTGGATTAAAAACAGCCTGTATATCAAAAGTGTTTCCAACAAGAAGTCATACTGTTGCAGCACAAGGTGGAATTGGAGCAGCTTTAGGTAATATGGGTGAAGATAATTGGAAGTGGCACATGTATGATACAGTTAAGGGTTCCGACTGGCTTGGTGATCAAGATGCAATTGAATACTTATGTTCTAAAGCTCCTGAAGCAGTAATTGAACTTGAAGAATATGGCATGCCTTTTAGTAGAACAGATGATGGCAAGATCTATCAAAGACCTTTTGGCGGACACTTAACCAATAATGGCGAGGGAGCTCCTGCAATGAGAGCTTGTGCAGCAGCTGATAGAACAGGACATGCTTTACTCCATACACTTTATCAGCAATCACTTAAAAATAATGTAGAATTTTATATTGAATATTTTGTTTTAGATTTAATTTCTGATGATCAAGGTAATTGCATTGGTGTGGTAACATGGTGCTTAGAGGATGGATCAATCCATCGATTTTTATCTCATCAAACAATTCTAGCTACTGGTGGATATGGAAGAGCTTACTTCTCATCCACGAGTGCTCACATTTGTACTGGTGACGGTAGTGCAATGGCTTTAAGACAAAACCTACCTCTTTCTGATATGGAATTTATTCAGTTCCATCCAACAGGAGTTTACGGTGCAGGAGTGTTAATCACTGAGGGAGCAAGAGGAGAAGGTGGATATTTAACTAATAGTGATGGTGAAAGATTTATGGAAAGATATGCTCCAAATGCAAAAGATCTAGCATCAAGGGATGTAGTAAGCCGAGCAATGACTATTGAAATTAGTGAAAATAGAGGTTGTGGAGATAATGCCGATCATGTGCTACTTCATCTTGAGCACATTGATGCTGATACATTACATAAAAGATTACCTGGTATTTCAGAAACTGCAAAAATATTTGCCGGAGTTGATCTAACTAAAGATCCAATACCAGTTCTTCCAACAGTTCATTATAATATGGGTGGTATACCGACAAATTATAGAACAGAAGTTCTAAGGCCAACAAATGAAAATCCAGATAATGTATGTGAAGGTTTAATGGCTGTTGGTGAGGCTGCATGTGTTTCTGTACACGGTGCTAATAGATTAGGAACAAATTCATTAATCGATCTTGTTGTTTTTGGCAAAGCAGCTAGTCTAACATGTAAAGAAAAAGTAAAACCAAATTCTAAAAAAATTGAAATTAGTAAATCAAAAACAGATAATATTATTGAGCGATTTGATAAGATTAGAAACAGCAAAGGAAACTCTACAACTGGAGAACTTCGTACTTCCATGCAACATATAATGCAGCAAAAATGCGCAGTATTTAGAACACATGATCTCATATCAAAAGGTATTGAAGAATATTCAAAAGTTGAGAGCTCAATGGATGACATAGATATTAAAGACAAATCATTAATCTTTAATACAGACTTGGTCGAAGCTTTAGAGTTACACAATTTAATGGCACAATCAAAAGTTACTCTTCATTCTGCGTTAAATCGAACTGAAAGTAGAGGCGCACATGCAAGAGAAGATTATAAAGAAAGAGATGATAATAATTGGTTAGTTCACTCTTTAGCCTGGTTAAACGATAAGGGAGATGTGAGTATGGGTTCCAGAGGTGTTCATATGAATACTCTAACTAATCATGTTCAACCAATACCACCTAAAAGAAGAGTTTACTAATGGCTCAGTTTACACTTCCTGCAAATTCAAAAATAACTAAAGGGAAAACCCACCAACTAAAAGAACCTGCAAACGATCCAAAGAAACTTGCAATCTATAGATGGGATCCCGAAGATGATAAAAATCCTAGGATAGATAATTATGAGATAGATCAAGAAAAGTGTGGCCCAATGGTATTAGACGCACTTATGAAAATAAAAAACGAAATTGATCCAACTTTAACATTTAGAAGATCTTGCAGAGAAGGAGTTTGTGGTTCCTGTGCTATGAATATTGATGGTGTTAACACATTAGCATGTTTGAAAAGTATGTCTGATGTTAAGAATGAAATAAAAATTTACCCTCTTCCACATATGCGTGTAGTAAAAGATTTAGTTCCAGATCTTAGTAAGGCTTATGAGCAACTGGCTTCCATTAAACCTTGGTTGCAGCGTGAAAAAACAAATGAAGAAAAAAACTCAGGAGACGAAAAAAAACAATCACCAAAAGATAGAGAAAAACTAGATGGTAAATGGGAGTGTGTATTATGTTTTTGCTGCACTACTTCTTGTCCAAGTTATTGGTGGAATGGAGATGAATATCTAGGACCTGCAGTCCTTTTACAAGCAGCAAGATGGGTAAGTGACTCTAGAGACTCAGAAAGAAAAGAGAGATTAAAAGCAATAAATGATTCATTAAAACTTTATAGATGTCATTCAATAATGAATTGTACTAGGTCTTGTCCTAAAGGTCTAAATCCAGCCAAAGAAATTGCTGGACTTAAAAAGGCTATTGTTACAGAATTATAATTAAAGTATAAAACTTAAATGAGAAAAAAAATTGCTCTTATTGGAGCAGGCAATATCGGTGGGACTTTAGCACAACTTGTTAGTTTAAAAGAATTAGGTGATGTAGTTTTATTAGATATTTTTGAAGGGATGCCTAAGGGTAAATCTTTAGATCTTGCTCAGTCATCTTCCATTGAGGGATTTCATGCAGATTTTAAAGGTACTTCAAGTTTTAGAGATATCAAAAATTCTGATGTAGTAATAGTTACTGCAGGTTTTCCAAGAAAACCAGGCATGTCCCGAGATGATCTTGTAGAAAAAAATTCTATTATTATTCAAAATGTAGGGAAAAATATTAAAAAATATTGTCCAAAAGCATTTGTTATATGCATTACTAATCCACTCGATGCAATGGTAAGTGTCCTTCAGAAATCATCAGGCCTTAAAACAAATATGTGTATTGGTATGGCAGGTGTTTTGGATAGTGCAAGATTAAAATACTTTTTATCCAAGGAGTTTAATGTGTCAATTAATGATATCAGCGCTTTTGTCTTAGGCGGTCATGGAGACACGATGGTTCCGCTTATGCGATACTCAACAGTATCAGGTATTCCTGTACCTGAATTAATAAAGATGAAGTGGACAACAAAAAAAAATATCGACAAAATTATTCAAAGAACACGTGATGGTGGTGCTGAAATTGTAAAACTCATGAACACATCTGCCTATTATGCACCAGCTTCTTCAGCTATACAAATGGCAGAGTCATTTTTGTTAGATCAAAAAAGATTATTACCATGTGCTGCATATCTTAATGGTGAATATGGAGTAAAAGGACTATATGTTGGAGTTCCAGTTATCATTGGCAAAAAAGGTGTTGAAAAAATTATTGAATTAAAACTTAATAATAATGAAAAGAAAGAATTTAATCATTCCGTTAAAGCAGTAAAATCATTAACTACATTGTCTAACAAGCTTCTAAATAAGAAAAATAAAAAATAATTGTATTTTTCATCTAATCTAACTATTACCTTTTTATCAAAATGAATTTGCATGAATACCAAGCTAAAGATCTACTAAGAAAGTACAATCTACCTATACTTGAAGGCAAAAGTTACATTGAAAATGTTGATGATTTAGAAAAAGATTTACAAAATATAAAAGGACCACCTTGGGTTATCAAATCACAGATACATGCTGGAGGAAGAGGAGCAGGGAAATTTTTAAAACCATTTAATACAAAAGGTGGAGTACAAATAACAGAATCAATTGATGATGCACAAAAAATTGCAAAAGGAATGATGGGTAACATATTGATTACAAAACAAACAGGTAATGAGGGAAAGTTAGTAAATAGAATTTATTTAGAAGCTGGATGTGAAATTGATAGGGAATATTATTTAAGTATTCTTCTTGATAGGAATCAATCAAAATTAATGATGATGGTATCTGATGCTGGTGGTGTAGACATAGAAGATGTAGCTGAGAAAACACCAGAAAGAATTCAATATGTTTATTTTGATAACTTAGAAGATTTTACAATTAGTGATAGTCTTCAAAATAAATTAAATTTTTCTATTAATGAGTTTAACCAATTTAAAGAAATTGTTTCAAATTTATGTAAGGCCTATGTCGAAATAGATGCTTCTTTAATTGAAATTAATCCTCTTGTTGTGACAAAAGATGAAAAACTAATTCTTTTAGATGCTAAAATTAATATTGATGATAATGCTCTGTATAGACAGGCTGACATTGAAAAATTAAAAGATACTTCAGAAGAAAATGATTTGGAACTTGAAGCTTCTGAAAACGATATGGTTTACATTAAACTAGATGGAAAAATAGGCTGTATGGTTAACGGAGCTGGGCTAGCTATGGCAACTATGGATATTATTAAACAATTTGGAATGGAGCCAGCCAATTTTTTAGATTTAGGTGGTACAGCAAATAAAGAAAGAGCCATTAAAGCTTTCAAGATTATTCAATCAGATAAAAATGTGAAATCTGTCTTCATAAATATTTTTGGAGGAATCATCCATTGTGATATGATTGCTAATGGCATCATTGATGCAATTAAAGAATTAGATTTTAAACTTCCTGTTGTTGTACGTTTTCAAGGAACAAATTCTAAAGAGGGAAGAGACATTATAAATAATTCATCATTAGGATTAATTTCAATTGATGATTTTTCAAATGCAGCTCAGAAAGCTGTGGAGTTATCAGAATAGTGTCAATTTTAGTTAATAAAAATACAAGACTTATTTGCCAAGGCTTTACCGGTTCACAAGGAACATATCATTCTGAACAAGCTATAGCATATGGTACAAACCTTGTAGGTGGTGTAACGCCTGGTAAAGGAGGGCAGACCCATTTAAATTTACCGGTGTTTAATACCGTTGCTGATGCAGTGAAACAAACTGAAGCAAACGCAACAGTCATTTATGTGCCTGCTAAGTTTGCTGCTAAAGCAATCCACGAAGCTTTAGATGCAAACATTGAATTAATTGTATGCATTACAGAAGGTATTCCAGTCTTAGATATGATTGATATAAAAAAAAGAATTATTAACAATAAAACATATTTGATTGGGCCAAACTGCCCAGGTTTAATAACACCTTCCGAATGCAAGATTGGTATCATGCCTGGTTTCATCCATAAAAAAGGTAAAATAGGTATAGTGAGTAGATCAGGAACATTAACTTATGAAGCTGTTGCACAAACAACAGAGGTAGGATTAGGTCAATCAACATGTGTTGGTATTGGTGGAGACCCAATACATGGTATGGATTTTGTAGATTGTATAAAGTTATTTTTAGAAGACGATGAGACCGAGGGAATTTTAATGATAGGTGAAATTGGTGGCGAGGAAGAAGAAAATGCGGCAGAATTTATTTCAAATTCAAAAAGAAAAAAACCAGTTTCAGCATTTATAGCTGGACAATCGGCACCAAAAGGAAAACGTATGGGTCATGCAGGTGCTATCGTTTCAGGCTCAAAAGGTACAGCACATTCCAAAATTAAATCTTTAGAAAATGCTGGAGTTTTGGTGTCAAAATCCCCGGCTTCATTGGGAAAAACTATGAAATTAGCAATGCAAAATGGGAATAATTAGTTTCCATTAGTATGATTGTTATGCGAAATGGTTTTAGTTTAATAGAAATCTATGAATGATACTTTCTTAAATAGTGCTAATGCTCCATATGTAGCCGAACTATATTCTAAATTTAGAAATGACCCTGAAAGTGTGGATACAACTTGGAAAGATTTTTTTAATAATTTAAATGAAGATGACTACTCTGTTCTTAAAGATTTTGGAGGACCAGAATGGAAAGAACGTCCATCAAGTATAATAGATAAAAATTACATAACCAAGGTCATAAAATCAAATGCGAATTATAATTCTGAGGAATTTAGAATTTCAACTTTAGATTCAATTAGAGCATTAAGATTAATTAGAGCTTTTAGAATTAATGGACATTTAATTGCAGATCTTGATCCTTTAGGAATATCTGAAAGAGAGTATCCTCAAGAATTAGATTATAAAAGCTATGGTTTCATTGAATCAGATTTAGAAAAAGAAATATTCATTGATGGAAGTTTGGGTTTAGAAAAAGGTAAATTAAAAAATATTATTAAAATATTAAAAGAAACTTATTCTGCTTCAATTGGTGTTGAATTTTTACACATACAACAAGCTGATCAAAAACAATGGGTCCAAGAAAGAATTGAAGAAGTAAGAAATAAAACAAATTTTACAAATGAAGGAAAAAAAGCAATCTATAAAAGATTAGTTGAATCAGAACTATTTGAGCAGTTTTTAGATAAAAAGTTTTTAGGTACAAAGAGATACGGTATCGAAGGTGGTGAAGCGATGATACCTGGGATAGAGCAAATTGTTAAACAGGCATGTTTGTCTGGAATTGAAGATATTATTATTGGAACAGCTCATCGAGGGAGACTAACACTTCTATCAAGTGTTTTGGAAATGCCTTACAAAAAAATATTATCAAAATTCCAAGGATCTTTAAACGATCCAAATGAGGTACTAGGTTCGGGTGATGTAAAATATCATTTAGGAGTTTCTGCTGATCGTGAATTTGAAAAAAAGAAAATTCATTTATCGCTCACTTCTAACCCATCACATTTAGAAGCAGTTAACCCAGTCGTAGCAGGAAAAGTAAGAGCTAAACAAACTTTAGCTAAAGATAAAACAACAGATAAAGTTATAGGTTTATTAATTCATGGAGATGCAGCAATAGCTGGACAAGGAGTTGTGGCCGAAACATTTGCTATGTCACAATTAAGAGGGTTTAAAACAGGTGGTACCATTCACTTTGTAATTAACAATCAGATAGGTTTTACAACTATGCCACAATATGGACGATCAGCACCTTATTGTACTGAAATTGCAAAAATGGTTCAGGCACCAATATTTCATGTTAATGGCGATGACCCAGAAGCAGTAGTTCATGTTTGTAGACTTGCAACGGAATTTAGAAATAAATTTAAAGTCGATGTTGTTGTAGATATGTTTTGCTACAGAAGATCAGGACATAACGAAGCTGATGAACCTTCTTTTACTCAGCCACTAATGTATAAGGCTATCAAAAAACAAATTACTACAAGAAAAAAATATGAAAAAAAATTAATTGAGAATAATACTCTTTCAGAAGAAGAATCTAGAGACATTGTAGATTCTTTTAAAAATTTTTTAGATAAAGAATTTGAATCAACTAAAAATTATAAACCAAATAAAGTAGATTGGTTAGAGGGAACTTGGACAGGTTTATCTACTGCAACATTTGATGCAAGAAGAGGAAAAACATCTGTAAAAGAAAAAACATTAACTAACGTTGCTAAAAAAATTCATGAAATACCTGCAGATTTTAATGCTCATAGAAGAATAAAAAAAATTTATGGGGATCGATTAACAAGTGTCATCAACGGAAAAGGTATTGATTGGGCAACCTCTGAAAGTTTAGCTTTAGCAACACTTCTTGATGAGGGATACGGTGTTCGAATATCTGGACAAGATGTTGGAAGAGGAACATTTAGTCATAGACATGGTGTTCTATACGATCAAGAAAACGAAAATCGTTTTGTTCCATTAAGACACTTTCAAAACAAGCAAGGTTACTTTGAAATTATAGATAGTTTTTTATCTGAGTTTGGTGTTCTTGGTTTTGAATATGGATATTCACAAGTTGATCCTAAGACACTTGTTATATGGGAAGCGCAGTTTGGTGATTTTGCAAATGGTGCACAAATTATGATTGATCAATTCATTAGTTCTGGAGAAAGAAAATGGTTGAGAATGTCTGGTTTAACGATGCTTCTTCCCCACGGACATGAGGGCCAAGGTCCTGAGCATACAAGTGGAAGATTAGAAAGATTTTTACAGATGTGTGCGGAAGATAATATGCAAATTGTTAATTGTACAAGTCCTGCAAATTATTTTCATGTTTTAAGAAGGCAACTACATAGAAACTTTAGGAAACCTCTAATTATATTTACACCAAAATCTACACTTAGACATAAATCTAATGTTTCTAATATTGAGGATTATATTAATGGATCAACTTTCCATAGAATTCTTACTGATAAATTATCTGTTAAAGAAAAAAGGAAAAATAAAAGATTAATCATTTGCTCTGGTAAAATATATTTTGAACTTGCAGATCACATAGCAAAAAATAAAATTAAAAATCTCTCCATAATAAGATTGGAGCAGATTTATCCATTTCCTTATGAAAACTTTAGAGATGAATTAAAACATTATACTGATGCTGAAATTATCTGGGCACAAGAAGAGCCAAAAAATATGGGTGCCTGGGGTTTTGTGAAAGGTAGATTGGAAAGTGTTATGCAGGAAGCCAAAGTTAAACAAGAAAAAATATTCTATGTTGGTAGAAGTCCAGCTGCGTCTCCTGCCGCTGGTTCTTTAGAAAGACACTTAAGTAACCAAGAAACTATTATAAAAATGGCAACTGAAGATTCGATTAGCAAAATTATCAAATCTTGGGCAGGTATTTCAACAAAATTAAAGACTAATCTGCCAATTGAATAAATTGACGTAAATGTTATTAAGCATTTAATTAATGAGCACTGAATTAATAGTTCCAACACTTGGAGAGTCAATTACGGAAGCAACTGTTTCAAAATGGCTTAAGAATATAGGCGATAATTTTGAAGCAGATGAACCTTTAGTTGAAATTGAGACAGACAAAATTACAGTTGAAGTACCAGCTTGGTGGTATTTTAGGAATCTTAGATAAATCAAAAGGCAAAACACCAAGTCCTAAAAAAACTGAAAATAAAGAAGAAAAAATAAAAGAAGAAGTAAAAGCAGTTAAGGTTGAAACAAAATCTTCGCCTGCCAAATCTTCACCATCTGCAAGAAAAATTGCTGAAGAAAATAATATTAAACTTGAAGATGTCACCTCATCCCGTTCTGATGGAAGAATTAATAAAGAAGATGTAGTTTCTCATCTTTCTTCTTCAAATAAAACAACCACTAACAAAGGTGAAAGAGAAGAAGTTGTTAAAATGTCTAAAATCAGACAGACAATATCTAAACGTTTAAAGGAGGCTCAAAATACAGCAGCCATACTTACGACTTTCAATGAAATTGACATGTCCAAAGTTATGGAAATTAGAAAATCAAAAAACCAAGAATTTCAAAGTCGGTATGAGGTCAAATTAGGTTTCATGTCATTTTTTGTAAAAGCGGTAGTAAAAAGTTTGCAAGAGTATCCAGCTGTGAATGCTGAAATTAAAGATGAAAATATAATTTATAAAAATCATTTTGATATAGGTATAGCTGTTGGAACTGAAAAAGGATTAGTCGTACCAATACTTAAAGACGCCGATCAATTGAGTTTTGGAGAAATAGAAACTAAAATTATTGATCTTAGTACAAAAGCCAAAGATGGAACGCTGACCATGGACGATTTGACTGGTGGAACTTTTACAATTTCAAATGGTGGCGTTTACGGATCAATGCTCAGCACCCCAATAATCAATAGACCTCAATCTGGAATTTTAGGGATGCATAATATTCAAAAAAGAGCAGTAGTTGTAAATGATGAAATAGTAATTAGGCCAATGATGTATGTTGCATTAAGTTATGATCATAGAATTATTGATGGAAAAGAAAGTGTTGGATTTTTAGTGAAAGTGAAAGAACTTCTAGAAGATCCATCCGAATTAGTATTAGGAATATAAAATGGAAGATTTTGATTTAATAGTAATTGGTGCGGGACCTGGCGGATATGTAGCTGCAATCAGAGCAGCTCAACTTGGAATGAAGGTTGCTTGTATAGAAAAAGAGCCATCACTTGGTGGAACTTGTTTGAACATTGGATGCATACCTTCTAAAGCATTATTAAATTCATCTGAAAAATTTGTTGAAATTTCAAATCATGCTGCAGAGCATGGCATAAAAACATCAAAGATAGATTTAGACCTAAATGTTTTGATGGATCGCAAAACTAAGATTGTAAAAAAACTTACAACAGGGATTGGTTTTTTATTTAAGAAAAATAAAATAACGCATATTCCTGGCATGGCTTCATTTGTAGATAAAAATACTATTTCTATTACAAATGGAAAAAATGAAATTACTGCTAGTGCTAAAAATTTTATTATCGCAACAGGATCATCTTCGATTGAGATACCAAATATTCCTGTTGATGAAAAACAAATAGTATCTTCAACAGGTGCTCTTTCTCTATCTAAAATACCAAAATCACTCCTAGTTATTGGTGGTGGATATATTGGACTAGAGATGGGATCAGTATGGAGTAGATTAGGCTCAAAGGTAACAGTTGTTGAAGCTCTTGACAGAATTGTTCCAACCATGGATGGTGAAATTGCAAAAGAGTTTATGAAAATGTTAACTAAACAAGGATTAGAATTCAAACTATCACATAAGGTGAGTTCTGCAAAATCTAGCAAGTCTGGTGTAGATGTTGAAATGGAAACATCAGATAAAAAGAAAATAAAAGAAAACTACGAAATAGTTTTAATGTCAGTAGGAAGAAAACCAAACACTGAGGGACTGGGTCTCGAAAAAATTGGTATTAAATTAACCGAAAAAAAATCCATTGAAATTAAAGATAATTTTCAAACTTCTGTTGAAGGAATCTACGCAATTGGCGATGTAGCTCCAGGACCAATGCTAGCACACAAAGCTGAAGAAGAAGGAGTGGCTTGTGTTGAATTTATAAACGGTCAAAAACCTCATATAAACTACGACGCTATACCAGCGATTGTTTATACCAATCCAGAGATTGCATCTGTAGGCAAAACAGAAGAACAACTCAAGCAAGAAAAGAAAGACTTCAAGGTTGGAAAATTTCCTTTTATGGCAAATGGTCGTGCTTTAACTACCTCCGCATCAGAAGGATTTGTTAAAATTCTAGTTGATAAAAAAACAGATGGAATTTTAGGTGCTCATATAATTGGTCACGATGCTGGAC
>LUMB01000064.1_pt1 | contig 16306 bp, 20 predicted proteins | sample 730021 | NCBI WGS metagenome assembly LUMB01 (sample SAMN03860274, study PRJNA289734) | marine metagenome | biome: seawater column; feature: ocean; material: water; isolation source: Red Sea water column Station 91 - depth 25m | place: Saudi Arabia: Red Sea | collected 2011-10-15 | depth 25 m
TTTTTAATAAAATCTACAACTTTTAAAGTTTCTCCAAGAGAATTTTGCTTACCTTTACTTAGCTCAAACTCAAAGTTCATTTTTCTTTTTTTGTATACCTCTGTAGTAGACACAAAAAGCCACAAAAGATATGAAAGCCAAGCCGTTTGCAACATTAAATGGTTCTGGCATATCAGCCCAAACTCCTGTAACAAAATATAGAAATGAAGTAATTACTACGAGCATCGGCCAATTAATTTTCATATAAATTACTCTACTACGAATCTTTACTCACTAATGGAATGCTCCCAAGCAAATCAGTTGGAATATCATCTACAGAACCTTCATACTCTCCATATGAGCTTAAGGAGTTTTCCTGAACTCCTTCATCAGGAAAAATGACATCAAATATATTTGGATGGTTAACTACATTTGGAGCTCCACCACCTCTGTACTGTTCTGCTGACGGATTGATTTCTCTAATTCTTGAACCATTAGGACCATAGCCATCTTGAGACATCATCACTACTCCGTAATGCCACTCTTCAGGATTTCCACCACCAAGCTGGCTTTCAATATCAAGTTTTACAACTATTACACCTTTGTCCGGTACAACAACAATATCAAATTGATTAGTCACTAATTCTGACTCACCGCTTGGAAGAGACTTCCAAATCTGTGGTTCCCATCCCTCTATTACAATATGATATTCCCAACCAGAACCATCTGGCATTTTTGCAAACCTATAATTACCTAATTGTTTTACTCCATTGTCAGATCCAAAGTCTTTATCAATATACACGTCAATAGTTTGAACAGATAGACTCCTTGGAGATCCCCATGGGTTTTTTACAGCACTTAAAATATCAAAATTCATAACAAGACTTCCGTCCGCAATGCCTGCTGAAAATCCTTCAAAATCATAACTTCCAGGTATGAACACACCATCTGTTGGATAGGTGTATGAACCTTCTCCATAGTCATCTTTAATTGGATCTTTTATATCTATAAAGAGTTCAACATTTGAAACTTCAGGTACAAAAAATGCCAACGGTCTTGAAGGTTCAACAAAACCATCGAATATATCTGAATAAAGTCTAAGTTTGATTTTATCGCCAAAGCTAAGTGAACCGAGTTCATCTAATGGTATCTTTAAGTAAAGTTCATTACCTGATGCAGACACCTCAGTAGTTTCTTTTGTTAAGCACGCTGTTGAGAAAGTTGCCTCTTTAACACTTCCCTCATTGGGTAAATCTCTTTTGGTACATGTAAAGTATGAACTATTTTTAAGTTTTTCACCCCTATGAAATATTGCTTGTGTTGTTTCAATTCCTAAAAACTCCTGATTAGAAGCTTCTCCATCTTTAAACGGCACAGAAGATCTTCTAATCTTCGTTCTTGATGGGCTTTCTAAATAAATATCTAAATCAATATTCTTCCAAGGTTCTGCTTCTTGCATTGTGGAAGAAGATTTTTGGATAGCAACATATAAATGCTCGTCTGAGAATCTATATTGAATTTTAGAAATTATATCTGAAGTCTCAATCACTCCAGCATCATTCCAAATATTAGAGTTTGTTGTTCCGTTAACAAGTAAAGCTTGGTTTGAAGTCAAAATGGAGTCTGATTGTTTATCAAACAATTGAGCTGAAGGTGAGATGATTGGAATATCAAGATAAGCTGGTGGTTCTTCTCCAAGTGACGAATAAACATTTTTTAGAAGGTTTCTAAATGCTGAACCAAAATAATCATCATTTCCACTCGATTGGTCACTGCCGTACCACCAAAACCAGTCCGATCCTTCAGCAAGTAACATATAATCAAATGCTTTCTCAAGTTGTTTTTCTGTATAGTTATCAGATGCATTTGCTCTGTCATAGAAGGCTCTTGTTTTTTGTAAGTAATCCCATGCATACGTCTCTTCAGTTTCACCAATCCAGGTAGCAAAATTTGGTTGAAACCATGAGGCAGGAAATACTCTGTCTAATTTTTCAATTTGAGGTCCATATTTTTCAATATATTCAGTTGGTGTCGTTGTTTTAAGCCATTCTGTTGTAGTAAGTGTTTCGTACATTAGGCTCAGGAAGTCAATCCCATCATTTTGATAATGCTCCCATGCATTTTCACCATCTAAAACAATTGATACTACAAGTGGTCTATCCATAGTTGTACTAACTTCTCTAGCAGCTTCAAGAGCTTTCATCATATCTGCCACTGCCATCTCGGGTGACATTCCACTGTAAGTAAAACCAACTTGATCAGAAATAGATAAATCTCTAAAGAAAATGGCTACATCATCTTGTCTGTTTAACTGTCCGTACCAAGGTGTATAAAGCACTTCAGGGTTAGTTACAATGCCATCCGTGTTTCTTTTAAAAGTTGGAATATCTAAAGATTTTGACAATACATGTTCACCAGTAGCAATCCACTTAACACCTTCTTTTGCAAACATACCTAATACTTCCTGGGATACTGCACCTTCTGCTGGCCACATTCCAGTTGGTCTCTGTCCTAAAAGTTTTTCAGCTAAATCCAAACCTTTCTCAACCTGAATCGCAGCGTCTGTTGGTTTATTAAATCTATTTGTTGGAAGCTCGGCTCCTATATCACCAACTGCTGCCAAGTTTGTATCAAAGATTAATGGAAGGATTGGGTGGGCGTAAGGTGTGGTTGTTATTTCAATCTGACCAGTCTTCCACAGCTCAGCATGAGTTGGAATAACCCTGTCTATCAGTTTTGAATGCTCATTTAGAAGAACGGCTTTATCTTCTTCGGAATAGTTTCTTCCTTTACTTACTAATCCTTTTAAAGGTTCTTGAGCTAAATATTTTGGGTCTGTCCAAGCTAAATTGAACATGATTTGTAAATCAAGAAAATCTTGTGACGTCCAAGAAGACCAATTCTGATTATTGTTCCTTAGTTCAACGTATCTAGGAAATCTTGCAATGACTTTTGGATTTGTATCGAAAAACCTCGATACAATAAAAGCTTTATCGTCATCAGATAATGTTTCTGAATTAATCTCCGTGTAAAACCAATACAAATCCTTTGCACCATTTGAAAAATCTTCTAGCTGTCTGAGAAGTACTGGGGTCAAGTTAAAAGTAGCTTTTAAGTCTGGATAATCTGCAACTAACTCCACCATATCTAGATAATCTTTAGTTGCGTGAACTCTTACCCATGGCCTGGTGTAATAGCCATCACTGTTTTTGGTATAAAAAGGTTGATGTTGATGCCACATTAACATTACATATAGCTCAGGATCGTTTTCTGTAATTTCTTCTGTTGGTTTAGAAGTAGTTGTAGTTGTTTCTTCTAGTTCATCGACAGAAGAGGTATCTCCGCAAAAGATAAAAAATATTAAAAATAAAATAATGAATTTTTTCATCTAGATTATTTTAAAGGTTCAAGTTTAGCTGTAAAGTGTCTAAGTAATTTTGGCTGTTCAAGAATTTTATATCCTTTTAACTTATCTTTTTTCTCAGCTAACTTTTCTAAAACTTCAGCAACATAATCAAAATGACTTTGAGTATATGTCCTTCTTGGAGCAGCAAGCCTAACCAGTTCATGTGTTGCCGGTGTATCAGGTTCTCCATTTTCATTTGCAACACCAAAGGCAAGCGTTCCTAATTCAACAGCCCTTACACCTCCAATTAAGTAGATTTCACAGGCAACAGAGTGCCCAGGGTATTCATGAGGTGGAATGTTTGGTAAAAATGTTTTTGCATCAATGTACAACGCATGACCACCTGCAGGTTGAACAACAGGTATGTCGTAACTCAATGCTTTTTCAGCTAAATAGGAAATTGATCTCGCACGATACTCTAAGTAGTTTTTATCTGTTATCTCTTTAAGACCCTGTGCTAAAGCATCTAAATCTCTACCTGCTAATCCCCCATATGTAGGAAACCCCTCAGTAAGAATTAATAAATTTCTTGCAGCCTCTGCCATTGCATCATCATTGAATGCAAGAACACCGCCAATATTGCCGAATCCATCTTTTTTCAAGCTAATTGTGCAACCATCAGCAAGCCGAAAAGCTTCTTTTGCTATTTCTCTTATTTCAACATCTTTATACTCTTCTTCTCGCTGTGAGACAAACCATGCATTTTCTGCAAATCTACATGCATCAAGTAAAAACATCTTGTTGTATTTTGTACAAAGCTCTTTAACTTTTTTTAAGTTATCCATTGAGACAGGTTGACCACCGCCTGTGTTATTTGTAATTGTCATAATTACAAATGGAATTTTGTCACTATCAGGCCCCTTTAAAAGTTCTTCTAATTTTTCTAAATCAACATTCCCTTTAAAAGGTGCGGGAGATAAAAGGTCTAACCCCTCCTCACAAAGAAGATCTATAGGATTTGACTGTGCAAATTCAAAGTTCGCTCTTGTGGTATCAAAGTGGCTATTGCTTGGAATGATGTCGCCTTCTTTAACGCTAATTGTTGCAAGAATTTTTTCACTTGCTCTACCTTGATGTGTTGGAATAATGTGTTTGTACCCAGTGAGATCAGAAAGCACTTCATTAAATCTCTGCCATGAATGCGAACCTGCATAGGATTCGTCTCCACGCATTATCGCTGCCCACTGCTCTGATGACATAGACCCTGTACCCGAATCGGTGAGTAAGTCTATGGTTACCTCTTGTGATTTCAACCCAAAAACATTCCAATGTTCTCTTTCAAGAAATCCTCTTCTCTCTTGTTCAGTTGTAATGGGTAGAGATTCAACAGATTTTATCTTAAAAGGCTCAATGATTGTTTTAAACTCCATAGACAAATTGTAACTAATCATTTTTCAGATATCATAAAGTCTATGGTTGAAATTCATAATTCTGTTGCAAAAGTCTATGAAGAGAATAAAGATACTCTTGAAATATTTGAATGCTTAGATGAATTTTCTGATACTCAAAATTTTTGTGATCATTATGGTTTTGATATTGAAGATTCCTGTAATGCAATTTTAATTAAAGCAAAGAAACCAGAAGAGTTTTACGCCATGTTTTGTGTTTTGGGTGCAAACAGATTGGATGTAAACCATAAGGCTAAAGAGGCCATGGGAGCAAAGAGAGTTAGTTTTGCTTCAAGAGAAGAAGCTGAAACAGTGACTGGTCAAATATATGGTGGAATTAGTCCACTTGGATTACCTGAAAATATCAAGGTTTACATGGATAAAAATGTAACTGATCGAGAAAAACTCTTTATTGGAGCTGGGAATAGAGTCTCAAAATTTTTTCTTTCGCCAGAAACTTTAATCCAGCTATCTAATGCTACGGTACTAGATTTAACCTAGACCAGTTCGACATAAACTTGCAGCTTGAGGAAGTAAAGCTTTACCATTAAATCCAGGAAGCCTGCCGCCTTGAAGATAGGTTTTTAAACTTCCTTTTATGTTTTCAAATTCGTCCGGGTCTAGCTTTTGTGGTTCAAGCAACACTTGGAGATTATCTGGTAAACGTTCTTCTAAGAACTCCCGTTGGACGCTATCTAGTTCATCAACATAGTCTGATAAAAGATTAAGGGTTATTTCATAACTATCAATTACTTCAATACAGTTTTCATACTCTATTTTAGAAAGTGGGCTGGTGTCTACCTCATAGTCTGCCCTATATTGAAAAAACAAAATAAGAATTACAAAAATTAACAATGTATAAAGTAAAAATTTAAATGGAAGTAAAACAATTTTTTTCACAGGCCATAGTACAAATTTAAAAAGTCTTTTAATCATGTAGTTTTTAGTTTAATGCTATTACGAGACACTGGCATGCACCGCCAGATTTTAGAAACTCAGATACATTGGCTACCTCAGCATTGAGACCAAGTTCCTCTACAGTTTTTATTGCCTCAATATCTTCTGAAGGAAATATGACTGTGTTATTTATTACAACTGCATTACAAGCCAACTGGTTTGCATCGTGCTCTGAGACAGGAATAAGGTTAAATAAACTTTCAAATGCACTTAATGATTGGTCTTTAAAAGCCTCTGGATAAAATATGGCATCTCCAGTTGGAAATTGTTGAAAACATGTGTCTAAATGATAAAACTTTTCTTGAGCTAGCTCAACAATGATTGGTTCTAGTTGAAATTCTTCTGCAATAAAAAGCAGAGCTTCTTTGTCGCTTCGAACGCCGTATGACCCAACTAAATAGTCCCCATAAACAAAAGCATCGCCTCTCCCCTCGAATTTAAACTCTGAAGGAATTCGTCCAACGCTGTAACCATTGTTGCTAAACCAGTTCATATATAAATCTTCTTCACCACGTCTTTCTTCATATTTGAAATTAGCGATAAGAACATTTTTACCATTTATAATTCCAGAATTTGCTGTAAAAACTAGATCAGGATACTCCTCAGATGGAGGTACTACTTTTACTTCTGCTCCTGCTTTTTCAATTGTAGATTTTAAATTATTCCACTGATCTTTTGCCAAATCTAAATCAACAGTTACACCTGCAACCATCCAGGGATTAATAGAGTACTCTACTTTGAAAAAATCGGGAGAACTCATGAGAACTTGTTTTTGACTCATAGAGATAGTTTACATTTTTATACATTAAATGTATATTCCTAGATATGAAAGATTATTTGTTTTCCCCAATTAATAGTGACTTCGTTTCGCAATGCCATGAATTAAACGAAAAAAATGTTCCTAACGTTGGCACAAAATCTTTAGATGGATTTATTAATCTCGTAGAAAACTCTGATTACAACGAATGCATACTAAAAAATAATGAAGTTGTAGGATATGTAGTTTGTTTTCAAGATAATGAAAACACTATTAACTACATGCATGAGATAAAACATAAAAACTTTAACGAGATTGAAAATAGAGTAAGTAATTTTTTATATATTGATAGAGTTGCAGTTGATGATGAACATAGAAAAAATAAACTAGGCACATCTCTTTATGAAAATACACTAGATTTTGCGAAAAAAAATTTTATCAACAATTTAACAGCTGAGATAAATCTGCTTCCTTCCATAAACGAGGCTTCATTCAAATTCCATAAGTCTTTTGGCTTTAATGAAATTAAAACTGTTAAATATTCTGAAGATTATGAGGTCTCATTACAAAAGCTCATAATAAATAGTTAGAATAAATCTATGCAATTTGATTTACCTAGACGTCAGAGAAAAAGTTTTGAAGTTATTACAAAAACTGCCTTATCAGACAAATTAAATAAAGAACAAGCAATAGAGGTTTTCAATAAGATTAAAAAAGAATATGATAATTCTCCTAATACTTTTGGGTCCTCTTCGGGGAAAAAAGAATCTGTAATGGAGTTATTAGTTATAGTGGGTAATCAAATTGCAGGTGAATATAAAGATTGTGAAGTTACCATCAAACAAGGTGTTCCAGAAATTAATAAAATTAAATCTCAATAGTGCAATTTCAATCACTAACAATCGAATTTATTCTGCTCCAAATTAGTGTCGCTTTTAGCCCAGGTCTAATTATTGCTTTGGTTGTTAATGAAGCAGTACAAAAAGGAAGAAAAAATGCCCTCCAAGTTGCTTATGGTGCAGCAACTGGTGCTATCGGAATAACAATAATCACTGCTGCAGTCATCACTTACATCTTTTCATTAATTCCTGAGATACTCACCTTTATCTATATTTTCGGAATTATTTATATTGTTTATAAAGGAATAAAAACCCTACAAGACAAAGGAGATAGTCCAGAAGTTCTTGGTTCTGCATCTTTTTTGTCAGGATTTAAGATTAACCTTGCTAATCCTAAAATGTGGGTTTTCTATTTGTCTGTACTGCCTTTATTTATAACAGATGAATCTAATATTTTTTCTTCTCTTATTTATCTTGGAGTTGTGACAATATTTATAAATCTTTTTGCAGACATCTCATATGCTTTACTCAGTAGTTATTTATTCAATAATTCAACAACAAAAGTAAAAAGGTACATAAATATAATCAGCGGTGCCTGTTTAATTGGTATTGGTATCTATTTATTCTTCAGTAGATTTATCTAAATCGTCAGAAGATTTCGGTGAATCATCAGATTTGTCATCTTTAAAGAGTTCTGAAATTGCACCTATGCTTCCAAGAGTAGCTGATAAATCTGCTGGTAAGAAAACTTTTGTAGCATTACCGTCGGCAACTTTTTCAAGTGACTCTAGGTACTTAATTGCAATTAGATCATTTGTTGGATCACCTTTATGTATTGCTGCAAAAACTTTTTCTATTGCTTCAGCTTCACCTTCAGCAATTGCAATTTTTTCATATTTTTGTGCATCAGCAACTTGCTTCAATGCTTCTGCTTCACCAACTGCATCCAAAACTTGAGATTCTTTTCTACCCTCAGCTGTAAGAATTGCTGCTCTCTTTTCACCTTCAGCTTCTGTAACTACAGCTCTTCTGTCTCTTTCAGCTTTCATAACTTTGTTCATAGCATCTTGAACCTCTTGTGGTGGATCGATTCTCTGAATCTCAACTCTGACAACTCTTGTTCCCCATTTGTCAGTTGCTTCATCAAGAATAAGCTTGAGCTGAGTGTTTATAGTCTCTCTTGAGGTTAATGCAGCATCTAACTCTAAGTCACCGACTACATTTCTTAAGTTTGTTTGTGCTAATTTTGTTGCAGCTTGAATAAAGTCCCCAACATTATAAACAAGCTTTTTTGGATCAGTTGGTTCATAGTAAATAATTGCATCAACAGTTATAGTTACGTTATCTTTTGTAATAACTTCTTGCGGAGGAACATCGATTACTTGCTCTCTCATGTCTACAATGATTATTCTCTCTAAACCGGGTATAACAATATTTAGTCCAGATTTTGCCTCTCTATGAAACTTACCTAATCTTTCAACAAGTCCAGTCTCGAAAGGTCTAATAATTCTGAATATTCTAAATAATACAACCCCGAGTAGTGCAATTATGACTACCCATCTAACTATTCCAAATATAATTTCCATACTTTGAGTTTAACCTTCCTTCGTTTGTACTTCTAATTTAGTTCCATTTACACTTGTAACTTTTACCTCTGATCCTGCTGGAATTCTTTTATCAAGTGAAACTACTTGCCAGTCATCTCCATAAACATGCTGCAGGGTTGATTCATACATATCCAACTCTTCTGTTGTAACAAAAGTCATACCTATATATTTATTTGCTCCTTCAGTAAAGCTTGTACTTGTTTTCTTATCTTTGTTTCTGGGTCCAAAAACTTTTACTGATAAATACACACCAACAAGGCTAAACACAATAAATGTAGAAAGCTGAATATTTTGACTATCTGTGAATAAAGAAGCTATTCCAGCGAAAAAAGATCCTATGGCAAAAGGAAGTATAAAAAATGTTGGAACTAAAAGTTCTGCCAATAATAGAACGGCTGCTGCAATAAACCAGATTTGTGTCATAATGACAATCTAATTATCTTGATCTTCCTTTTCAAGCTGTTCTTGCTCAAACCTGTTAAGAGCTAATAAAAACATTACAAAAAGAATTCCAGAACCAACTAAGAAAGTTAATGGAATAATTCTTATTTCGAATGCATTTAAACCATCTATGTTTGCTGGAGCTGGGCCACGTGGAGCATAAAGGATGAAGAAAATTGAATTAATAACTCCCCAGCCAAATATTGCAGCTCCAGTGATTAAAAAACCTAATCTCTTTCCAACATTTGTAGCGTTTAACAAAAAAGTAGATCCAGCAAATGTGATTATCGAACCTATGAACATTAGTATTCCAGTAACTAATAAGTTAGAGGACAAAAGTGATCTCATTATTTCACGCATCAGGTGTCATTCCTCTCAAATAATCAATAATTAGCTCAATATCAGATTGAGGAAGAACAGCTCCAAAACCAGGCATTTTTCCTCCACCAACACCGTTGACTCCATACGCTTTACCATTTACAGAACCTTTAACAATAAAATCTATCAAGTCTTCCCTCTGCTTAAACTGGATATTGGCTCTACCTGCTCTTAGTGCAGGTCCCAATCCACCAGATGCTATCTCTTTAGTATATGCTACACCAGCAGAATAACCTGCAGTATGACATCTTGCACAGTAAGCATTAAATAATCCAACTGCTCTTTTAGCTTTTTCTAGATCTCCATCAAAAGTTGAATCAGCGATTTCATCGAATGAAACTTCCCAAAGTTTTTCTTCCAGTGCTTTTTCAAGAAATGCTAAACCAGTTTCAGCCTCTTTCATAAATTTGTCATATCCCTCTGCAACAATTGTTATGTTGATTAATTCGGATTCAAGTTGTGATAAGTAACCGCTTGCAACAGATTTATCTTTTCTTCCAGGAATAGATTCTTCGTTATCTGGGTCTAAATTTAATATAGAAGTTCCCAAAACTTCAGAAACGGTACTGCTGTAAGCTGATAACTCTGTTTCAGTAGAGTCACTTAAACCGTCTTCATCAGTATCAATTCCACCTTCCTTGGAAAGTAGTGCTGAAACATCTTCCACTGCTTTTTGAACAACAGGTAATTTTCCAGGTGCGTCTTTTACGCTTTGAATTAATTCTTTTTGCCTTGCTATTTCATTCTCAACTAATAGCTCAGATGTATCAAGTCTCGATAATGAGCTATTGATATTCATTTCAATAGTCTGTAGCTCTTCTGATTGTGATATTTGAAAGTGATGCATGTACTCGATCAAGTCATCTAATTGTCCATCATTCATTGGACCACCACCTTCTAATCCCCATGCAGGCATAGGTGAGTTTGCACGTCCATAAATTAGCCAATAACGAACTTCTTCGTCATCATATCTATAGAAAACATTATTAATTGCAGGAGCACTCCATGTAACATTTATTCCACTTCTCTTTTCGACATATGAAGCTGCACCACCAGATCCGTCAACACCATGGCAGTTACCACATCCGAATTCTTCATATAGATGTTCTCCTCTTTCCACAGATACCTCATCAAATTCTTCTACAAAACCTTCTTGTCTGTCTTGCTCTCCAAGGTAGTAAAGAGGAATCATGATAGTTAAAAGCGAGGCAATTAAAACTGCAACAGTTAGAGTTCTATCAAGTGTTTTTGTTTCTAAATCATCATCATTTCGGTATTTTGACAAATTTGGTGCATAGTCAGAAACTTTACCTGAGCCCCTAAAACCTGCAGCAGTAAAAAATGCCAGAGCAGCAATTATTCCTAAAGCAATTAATGTAATTGAAAGTGAACTTGTCATACTATTCCTCTGTAGTTAGAGCTATACAAGATAAACCTTGGGGATACTTCACAGACATACCTGGTGCTCGAGGTGATTCAATAATTGTTCCAGTGTCAATAACAAGTCTTCCATTTACATTAGCGACATTAAACCTATCAAGATTTCTTGGAGCTGGGCCTGCGAAATATTCACCAACCATATTATATTTTGAACCATGGCAAGGACATTCAAATCCTTGTGATGAGTTACACCATGGAACCCTACAACCTAAATGAACACATCTTTGATAAACAGCTACTAAACCATCAGTAATTGTGGAGCCAGTTGCAAACTGAGAGTTGGCCGCCGCAGCTGCATCCAATGGAAGCACATAAGCTCTTGCTGCTGGAATAAAAGCTGGAATAACGGAACCATCAGCTTGGAATATTTGACTCTTTATATCTTCAATTGGACCTGCATCAACTTTTGAACCAAAACCACCAGAAACTTTTGGCCAGAAAAACCCTAGCCATGAAATTGCTTGGATACCCGCAAAAGCACCAAATGAAATTCTAAGAGCTTTTGTTAAAAATTGTCTTCTAGTTATTCCTGCTTCTTCTTCAGAGATTTCTTCGTAAACCACTTTTTCTTCAAGCTTTATAGCGCCATCTGATTCACCAACTGGTTCGTCAATTTCCTCAACAGTTGCTTCAGTTTCGCCTTTTGGCATCTCAGGTTCTAAAAAGTTGGTCTGAGATTTATCCTCTTTAAGAGCTTTTTTATCAAGATTTTTCTTCCAGTTGAAACTTTTTGGCCCTCTACCGGTAACAATAACGACGATACCAACAATGCCTAAAAACCCAACAAGAGCAAAGGCAGCGAAAGATAATTCAACTATGCTCATTCGAAATGAATCCAATCAAGCAAATCGTCAAACCATATCCCATCAATCCAAGGATAAGTCCAGTTCCAGCCAGGACCTCTAAAAAGAACTCCAATAATAGTAAGTACACCTGCTCCTGCTAAGAAAAAGGTATAAAACATAATTGCAAATTTTCTTTTAGAAGGATGTGTTTCTGGGTTTCTATCTATGTATGGAAAAGCCATCCATAGAACTACACCTAAAACTAAAGGAATCATAACTCCAGCAATTTGAGGATCCCAATATGACAATAATTCCTGCAAGCCCAAAAAATACCAAGGTGCTTTTGCAGGGTTAGGTGTTACGTTCGGATTTGCTTCTTCAAGAAGAGGAGCTTGCAATATTGCTGATAGAAAAATTAAAAAAGCTGTCATTGCCATCAATGAAACAAATTCTGGAAGCATCAAATGTGGCCAAGTGTTGACTTTATCAACTGGCTCAGAAACTGATTTTTGAATTGGTTTTGCTTTTACAACAGTTAACAATCGTTGAGTTACCTTTACTTCAGGTGCAAAATCAACTTCTTCAGGAGTATCAGCTTTTGGAGCTTTTGCTGCAGGCTTTTCCTCAGCTTTTACAGCTGGAGCTGGAGTCTCTGCTGCTGGAGCTGGAGTCTCTGCTGCTGGAGCTGGAGTCCTGGAGCTGGAGTCTCTGCTGCTGGAGCTGGAGTTTCGTCAATAGTTTTTACCTCTGGCTCTTTTGAGATAACTGTTGGATCCGACTCACCTTTCATTTCAGCTAAAGCTTGTTCAACACTAATGCCTAAAGCTTTTGCTCTTGCTTCCGCAGATCTCTGCAATAAATGTTCTGGAATATCTACCATAAGCCTCTACAAAGGTCCTGAAATTCCGCCATCTTTACGAACTCTCCAAAAATGAACAGCCATAAAGATAACAATGATAAATGGTAAAAACAGTACATGAAGAACATAAAATCTTAATAACGTAGCTGTTGTTGCCTCAAGTCCGGCGAACAATCCAAATTTGGCCTGAGCTCCAATAACAGGTGTGTAGCCAGCCATGTTACCTCCAACAGTGACAGCCCATATAGCTAGCTGGTCCCAAGGAAGAAGATAGCCTGTGAATGACAACAATAAGGTTAGTAAAAGCAAAATTACTCCTATGACCCAGTTGAACTCTCTCGGTGCTTTATATGCTCCGTGATAAAAGACTCTAGACATATGAAGGAATACAACTAGAACCATAAGGTGTGCACCCCACCTATGCATATTTCTAACTAACGAACCAAATGCGATACTTGTTTGTAAGGTTTGAATGTCAACGTACGCAAGTTCGGTTGGGCGGAAATAAAACATGAGCCAAATTCCAGTAATTGTTAAAACTATGAAAAGAAAGAAGCTTAATCCACCCAAGCACAAAGTATATGAGAGCCTAACTCCGTGTCTTTTAACTTTGACTGGATGCAGGTGGTACAAAACGTTATTCATAACAACATAAGATCTGTTTCTAGGACTGTCTACGTAGCCTTTTCTAAAAGGAGAACCCGGACGGAAAATACTGGACATTAATTTTCCACCTCTGAAGCTATCGCTAGCGCTTACTCTTGCTTCTTTAATTCTGTCTCGAAGAGATAATTTTTGCATTATATAATTCTAAAGCCTTCCATATATATATCCGTGTCTGTCATTCCTCTCACCAGAGTCTTCATCCCAAGGTGCTGTATAAACACCATTTTGAACAGCTTGATCTGCTAATGAGCCGGCAAACTTTCCGAGAGAAATCACCCCTGTTGGGCATCTATCTACACACAATGCACATCTAGTACAAGCTTCCTCATCAACAACAAAAAAACCTGGTGCCTCAGATTCATCTGGAGCTTCAACATTTATTGAGTCGTCAATTGCATCAACAGATAAATAATGAATGCATTTCCAAGGACATATATCAACACACCCTTCACATAAAATACACTCTGCTTCATCTATATGTAAAAATTGTTTTGGACGGACACGAGAAGTGACTTTTTCTGTATCAACCATTGCAAGATTGTATTTCTTTTCAAACTCTGGCATCTCTATTAAGACTTCTGATTTAGGCATCTTGCTCCACTCTTACGACCTCTTTGCCGTAATCAGAAATTCTTGATTTAGAACTTTCAATTTTATTATTTACATCTTGGATTAAATAGGCAACTACTAGTCCTGCGATTAAAAAGTTAGTTGAAATACCTAATTGTATGATGTCTTTTAACGCAGCAAGACTTAAACCAATTTCATTATTTAAAAATAGTATTGGTGGAAATTGTATAAACTCTCTTTGACCTGTCCACTCTAAAGGTCCTTGTGCTAGGTTCAACCACTCTGATGGGACAATTCCTAAGAGGATTGACATTTCAATCCATGTAAGAAATGCAAAATAAGTAGCTTTTGCCCAAGTTAATTCTTTTTGATTCCAAACCACTAATACCATTCCAAGCAAAAGTAGCTGGCTAGCACCAAATGCTAAAAGCTGGCCAATCGATTGTGGTAACCACCCTCGTGGAATCCAGTTAAAATAATTTACTACTTCACCTTCAGGAAGGCCAGCAAAGTGTGCAACTATAACTCCGATGGTCATACCACCGAGCCCTGAAACAATTGAAACTAAACCTATTCTGTATCTAAATTTATAAATTGTATAAATCAAATTTCCTCAAACCTTACCTATATATTTTATCCTAAGATTGGAAAAAAATATAAATTGATTTCAATATCTTTTTCAAACATTTATCTTATAACGAGTAACATTTTTGAATATAATAGTAAAGTCAAAATGAATAATAGCTAGGCTTATGAAATTAAAATTGATTCCAAAAAACGAACAGGAACTTTCAAAACTTTTTGTTCTAATTTTTCCATTAACCCTTTTGTTATCATCATTTACATCTTTTCTTAAAGATGCTTACTTTACATTTGCTAACTTAATCCCAAATAACAGAATTTTTAACTATGGATTCCTAGACACACTTAACAATCAAGCAACTTATGGCCTACTTTTTGCTACATGCATCTGTTTATCTTTCACCTATCTATTTTCAAAATCTCTTGGAAGAATTGCAGTGCTTTTTCCGCTTTTATTTCTGACATTATTAGGTCTTGTTGGTACAGAGTTTTTAGACCTTCTTTTCAGCTTTTTTTATCAAGATAGAATTAATGTAACTGGAAATAGTTCGTTATTAATCATCCTAAAAATACTTGTTGGCTTTGGATTATTCGGTTTAGCTTCATTAAATTTATTAGCTAAAAAAGAAAGTTCAATTTTTGCAAGTGCTCAGTTTATATATGGAGCAGTAGTTTTCTATTTTATTTCACTACTAATATCCCGTTCAGAACTAGTTGTATTTACTGATTCTCTAATGATTACTTCGCTTCATACTTCAACATTTATATATGTGGGTGTTTCGTTTATTTTCCTTTCAATTATTCACTTTTTAATGACTAAGCCTTTGGGAGCCACTCTATTTAATAAAACTCTTACAGCAATTACTTTTTGGGGTTTCTTGTTTCTGCTTCCATGGACAAACTTTAAGTATTACTTTGGATCTATAATTCCGAATTGGCTAGAGAATGTATCTATCTATCTTTCACTAAGTTTATTAATTCCTCTTCTTGCATTTTCAGTTAATTATGTGAAAACGATACAGACGAAAGAAGATGAAGGTAATAAGTCGTCTAGTCTGATGAGCTTTTCCGTTGTAATATTTTTAATTACTAATTTACTTCACATTATTTCAAGCTTTGAAAATATACTTCCATTAGTTGGATTAACTAATTTTCAAAATGTAATTAACCAGGGATATATTGGATCTTTAGTTCTTGCAATGATTTCATTTGTCTATTACCTAATTCCCAAGCTGTTTGGTAGGTCTGTCAAATATTCAAGACTTGAGGATTTAATTTTTTCTGGATTCAAATTTTTATACCCTGTTCTACTAATCAACAATTTTCTTATCGGAGTAAATTCTGGATATTCTTGGAATGCTGGAGCAAATGCTGGCAGTCCAACAATCTACGGTGAAGGATTTAACATACTATGGAGCGTTGTAAGCATCAACTACTCTACTAACACCTTTATTTCACTTTTATTAATGGCATTGTCATTTTTATTCTTTGTTTCAGTAGCAAGATCAATTAGTTCTGGGGATGTAACTACAGTTGAGGAAATGGTTTTTAGTAATGAGTGATTTAGTAAATAAAGTAGCTGAATTATTAAACGCACCAGTTGATTTAGTGCAAAGATCTGCAGAGGCTAGAGCAGAGGCATCTGGAGTCTC
>LUMB01000146.1_pt1 | contig 15700 bp, 17 predicted proteins | sample 730021 | NCBI WGS metagenome assembly LUMB01 (sample SAMN03860274, study PRJNA289734) | marine metagenome | biome: seawater column; feature: ocean; material: water; isolation source: Red Sea water column Station 91 - depth 25m | place: Saudi Arabia: Red Sea | collected 2011-10-15 | depth 25 m
AAATGTTTGAACCAATCTCTGGTGTCCATCTGAAACAAATATTCTATTTAAAGCGTGATCTATTTTTATATCTCTTAGGCTACGAAATCTTATAGCTGACTTTGAAGTTGGATTATAAGTGTTAGGATTAAGACCTCCGTAACGTCCTACAACTTCTCTGCTCACAGAATTACTGCCCACATTATTTCCGCTCCCAGTTAAAGTGGCTTTAGTTATTGTGCTTCTACTAATAAGATACAATATATTTTCATTACTTGGATGACCTGCCATTGCAATTGGATTGGATAATTGACCTGTAAAGCGAGTATTAGTATATGAGGGATTATTACCTGGGCAATTCATTCCACTTCTAGAAAATTTATAGAGTAAATTTTGAGTCAGGAAAACTAAGTTACCTGATGCATCAACTGTAAATCTCATTCTAGAGTTTACTGACGACCCACTAATAGCCCTATTGAGTGTTCCTCCTGAACCACACACTTTGGTTTGATTGGTTGATGTATTGTGCAATGTAATTGTTCTATCATTTGCAACAACAAAAATAATATCATTATGTTTTTGCATACCTATATGGGAATATCTATTACCAATATTTTTTATATATTTTACATTGCCAGTCGTAGTATTTACTTTGCAGAACCTTGGAGAGTCAGAATAGTAATATTTGCCTGTGAAATAAATATGATTATTATGATATATAACATTTTGACCATTATCATAATAAGTTGAACATGAATTCCGTATCCTAACTCTATAAGTATTTCTGCTACTCACAATTGATGTTAGAGCATTAGAAGAATGATTAACTCCATAAAGTGTACTGCCATTATGTGAAATATAATTTCCAGTATTAGATATAGGTGTTATTGAGTATGGAATTCCTATATTTGCACCACTATAAGATGTTGCACCCATACTTCCAGATTTATCTAATAAAATTAAAACGTTAGCAGGAACATCCGCTACTCCTGAACCAGGAGGTAAAGCTTTTGAAAATGAATTAGAAATTATCAAACATGAAAATAAAAATATCTGAATAATAAATAATTTAATTTTTTTCATTTAATTTTGTTCTATTTGTCCACCCTCTAAAAGACTATTTCTAAGAGCAAGTTGTTCTCCATACTTATCGTTAGAGATATAAATTTCCTCTAGCCATGTTTCTTTTTCAAGATGTCGGTTATAAACTATAAATTTTCTAACTCGTTCCCAAATATGATAGTTGCTGTAATATTTTGGATTACCACCTGTATCAAAATCACCATAATTTCTTTTTGCATAATTCATTAACTTCATGCTTTCAGTTGGAGAATTATCTATAGAGTTATCCACGTAAAATTGGATAGCCATTAATTTTTGATCTAGAAATATGTGTTTAATTCTAAAGTTGTCATCAAAGTTATCATTTGGACAAAGATCTGGTGCTAAAATTTCAACTTCAGCATAGCCAGTTTCATCTTCGGATAGGGGACCATATTTTTTTTCATGAGACTTTATATATCTTCCACCTATATCCATGATGAATTTGCACTTAGCCTCTACAATTGAAAAGTTTAATAAAAAGAGACTTACAAAAAGTATAACTTTATTATGAAAAGCAATTTTCATTACTCTTTATATTAATGGATATTCAATTAATTAAATAGGGATCAATAGCCACTTAGACGTTCAAATTGACCCTTTTCTTAATATTATATGTTCAAATCGGGTAGTTTTTGTTGATTTTACTTTGGAAGAACTAATGTGCTTTCAAGTGGTACAATAATTGTGCCATTATCAAAGTTTCCACATCCATATATTCTATATGCCATTCCATCATTTCCAGCATCTGTAGCATCTTTCTTAATACTTGTGCCGTAGCCTTTAAATGGAGCTGATCCTACTCTTGTTAGAAAATACTGAAATTGAAATTTTTGCATCCTCTTTTTCTCCCTATTATTTAACCCCGCCTCAATGACTGAAGATCCTAAAAAGTCGTAATAGCTTTTTGTTTCATTTACTTGAACTTTAGATGTTGAAAGAGGAGTGTCAGGGTCTGGTCCTAAAATAGATTTAAACGTTGCACGATCAATATCTGCATAACTATTAAAACAAGCTTCAATTGTTGCTGGAGGTGTAAATTTAGTTGTAGCATTAGCTAACAAACCTCTTTTTGTTAAATCTCTTTTGCCATCTGTTTTGTAGGGTCCTAAGAATTGATTAAGTAAATATTTTTCTCCCTCATACAGAGCTGTTTCTGCAACATAAAATGTTTGTTGGTATTCATCACTAACATTATTACTTTGGTGATCACTTGCTGAAATTACAATTAGAGCACCACCCATCAATGACATTGCCATTAACAAAACTAAAGATAAAACTAATGCAAAGCCTTTTTCGTTTTTTCTATTCATTAGTTTAATCCTACATTTCTAGCATTAGCTGTAACTGTAATTATTTCTCTAAGATATTTATCTTTTTCTTGAATATTTCTTCCAGTTGTTAAAGAAACTACTTTTCTAATAACACCTGTACCTTTGGTATCATTTCTATAAAAAGGTTTGGTTGATCGAATAACTAATCCAACATCAACAGTTCTTACATCAAAGGCTCTTGTATTCGATGGTGTTACTGTACCCGATGAAATATTTCCAATTATTTTTCCATCTTCATCGTGAGGCACAAATACAAAGTCTTGAACATAATCTAAAACTTGTTCATCTTTATATAAAGTATCATCTGTTCCTGTTACCCATCCTGCAGGAGTTGTTTGCCATTTCTCTTTTGATTTTAAAACTTTAAAGCCTTTAATTTTAGTTGTACCACCTGGTATGGTATCATCAATTTTATCAGAAGCTTCACATCTATAAGTAATTTTATATCTTGTGTAAGTGTACCTGCTTCCCTCTGGTTTTGTAATATCATAATCTACACCACCGTAGACAATTTCTAACTTATCACATGTTCCACCAATTCCTGTTCCTTTAGTGATTTTAATTGGGTTATGATCATCGTTTGCTGCAATATTATCGTTGATATATCTAAAGCCAGCCATTCTGACTTCTCTTAATATTTGTCCAACTAAATCTCTTCCTGATTGGGAAATTTTTGCACGATCTGTTACTTGTCTATAAGTACTGTTTACAATTGTATATGAAGTAAACATTGCAGCCATCATTAAACTTGAAATTACAATTGCAATTAAAATTTCAATTAATGTAAGACCTGCAATATTACTTAATTTTTTTTTCATTATTTTACTTGGAAATATAAATATTTTTTCTTTGTTCCACCTTGCATGTTTAATTCCATTCTACCTACATAAATCTTATCGTGTGCTTGTGGTTTTGTAATAGAACAACCGCTATGACAGATTTGATGCATCTTTAAAACTTTTTTATCTTTTTGACCGTCTACACATTTGATATTATCTGTTGATACTCTAGCATTCCATTTCTGTATTTTATTATCGTAAGCGTTAGATTGGTTATAGGATGGAGTAATTCCACCTCCGCATGTATCAGATTTCCATTGATTATCTTTTAATAAATCAACAAACTTAGCTGTTCCCTTTTCCTGATTTTTAAATGCATAAATATCTTCTGCAATTGTTCCAACAATATATGTAGCTTTTGTTCTTTCTCCAGAGACATCAATTGATCTAACTGAATATTGAACCATTTGAAATACTGCAACAAATCCAATACCTATAATTGCTGTAGATACTAACCCTTCTAGAAGCGTTATTCCTTTTTCAGATATTCTTTTTATTTTTTTATCTACTGATCCAATCATTTCTTTTAAAACTCCATTTATACTTACTTACCATACCAAATCGAGAATACTTTACTAAATAAACTGGATAATTTTCATCAAATTTTTTTGCAATAGGATCGCACGATTTGCTATTTTTATGGCAAGTTACTACATAATTATTTGATGCAACTTTATTGCTTTCAAATCCTGTATTTCCTTGAGTATCAAATTTACCTTCTTGTTTAAAATATTTTCCACCTTTTGAAAAACAAACAGATCCACTTTGAAGATGAAAGATTTTAGTTTTATCATTTAATGTAAATTCAGCGATATCGGTTCCTGAATTAAAATTACTATTTGAACAGCTTGGTTTTGTTCCAGCATTTACTAAATCTGATAAATTTCTTTGAGAAATTCCTTTAACTGTAATTTTTGCAGAAGTTCCATCTCCTGAAGGAGTTACAACATTAAGTCTAACATATGGATAACTACCTCTTTCAACTTGAGTGGTTGCAGATGTAAACATAGTTGCAATTTTTTCCGATTGAGTTCTAAGTTCTCTGTCCACACTCCATTTATTAAAATTTGGAAAACCTACTCCTGCTATCATGATACTTGGAATTTGGTGGATCTTTGCTTCACGGATTAAGTTTTGAACTGGAGCTGTACATTTCATAACTTCAAACGCACCACATCTTCCTTGTCCATCTTTTGTTTTAAACAATCTTTGCGTTACAACCATTTTTAATGAAGTTGAAATTTGTGCTCTAATTTGTGCTTGTTGTTCTGGTGGAAATACGTCAATGATCCTGTTTATTGTACTTGGTGCACCACTCGTGTGTAGAGTTCCAAAAACTAAGTGACCTGTTTCTGCAGCTGTTAAAGCAAGAGATACTGTTTCTAAATCTCTCATCTCTCCAACTAAAATTACATCTGGATCTTCTCTAAGTGCTGCTTTTAATGCTGCAGCAAATGATTGAGTTTGTTTTCCAACCTCTCTGTGCGAGATAATGCTTTTGCTATCTGTATGAATAAATTCAACGGGGTCTTCAACTGTTATAATATTTGCAGTTCTTGTTTTATTTATTTCATTTACAATTGCAGCAAGCGTTGTTGATTTACCAGATCCTGTTGGACCTGTAACTAAAACTAAACCTTTGTGCATATCAATTATATCATAAAGCACTTGTGGAAGACTAAATTGTTCCATATCAGGAATTTTACTTTCAACTCTTCGACAAACGCACGCAGGACCATTTATTGTTTTATAAAAGTTTGCTCTAAATCTTAATCCACTTAAAGTAATTGCCGTATCAAGCTCGTGAGTTGTCTCAAATTTTTCTAATTCTCCTTCATTACAATTCATAGATAACAAATCTTTTAAATCTTGAGCTGTTACCATTACGTCTTGAACCATAATTATTTCACCAGTTTGTCTAAAAGCTAATGGTGAACCGGCTCTAATGTGAAAGTCGGAAATTTTTTTATTATCTTTGGCTAATTCTTCTAATTTTTCAAACATGCAACATTGATACTATAAAAAGTTATTTTGATGTACAGAATTTCTATATTCGGCCCAATTTAGTCACTGTTTTGGCCTTATAAAGCGTACTTTATAATTAAATACTTAATAATTAGAATGTTTTATATATAAAGACTGTTAATTTTGATTTGCAAATAAAAGTATGAAAAACCCTTTAGCTAATTTGTTTAAAAAAAAGGATGCAGGCGAAGCTCCAAGCGTTACTCCAGCACCAAGTGGAAAAAAAGAGAATTTCTTTCAAAAGTTAATAAAAAATAGATTAGGAAAGTCATCTGTTAAAGGTGAACAAATAGTTGGTGTAGATTTAACTACCAATGAAATCAGATTAGCACAAATTTCAACTAACAAAGCAAACCAATGGGTTCTAGAAAAATTTTACAGTCATAAATTTGATGGTCTTCCAGAAAACTCAACTGTACTTGAACACCCTGATAAATTAGCAGATGAATTAAAAGTTGCTATCCAAAAGGCTAAGATAGATACTTCTAATGCTGCAATTGCAATACCTGTAACCAGTGCAATTATAAGAGTTGTAACAAGTCCTTTAATGACTGATGAAGAGTTAAATAATGCAGTTAAAACAGATTCACTTTGGGAAAATTTAGTTCAACTAACTGATAATTTAGATGATTATTCAATTTTCCATCAAGTAATAAATAGAAATGCAACAGAAAATACTATGGATATTTTGTTCGTTGCATCAAAGCTTGCAGACATTAACAGCTACACAGATATTATTAAAAAGGGTGGTCTTAATGCAGTTATCATTGATGTTAAATGTTTTGCATTAAAATCTGCAGTTGATCAAATTAATCAAATTTCAGGATCAATAGAAGAGTCTAATTTAACAGCAGTTTTAGAATTTGGTTTAGATGAAAACTATGTAATGATTTTATATGAAAACAATCCAATCATCACAGATATCTTTATTAGAGGGCAAGACAGAAACACATTGATTGCATCTGATAACCAAGAAGAAATGGAAGCTTTGGTAAGAAGATATATCACTCAAGTTAAACAAGCTGTTCAAGATTTTGAAACAAAATACGAAAAAAGAATTAGAAATTTAAAAGTAACTTCAAATCTTCCAAATGTTGAAACTTATCTTGCAAGTTTTAGAAAAAATTTAGTAAACACAGGCTTCAATTTATTTGATCCACTAGATGGAATAAAAATTCCAGCGCAACTGGAGGAAAATGTTAGATTAGAAAATAGATCATATTTATCAACAGTTCTTGGTTTAGCTTTTAGACAATTAGATGTTTTTGGTTATTTCAAATTTGTAACAGCAGTAAAAAACATTAACCTTCTTCCCAACAGAGATTCAATGATGCAACAAAAAAGAGCAAAAGCTTTTTCAAATTTTGCATTCAAAGGAATTGTTGGAGTAGTAGCTGCTATTTACATTGTTTTATTTGGCTTATCCTTTTGGCAAATAACGACACTAAATAATAAAATAAGCGACTACGATCAAGTTGTTCAAAATCACGAAATTAAATCAGGCGAAGTTGCAAAGTTATCAAAAGAACTGGGTAAGCTAAAAAAACAAATGGAACTAAGTAATTCAATTAAATCAAATAAAAAAATTAGTTTCAGAGTATTAGCACAAATAGCTTCAGCAGTTCCAAAAAGAGTAAAGTTTACTAAACTTGATTACAACGGAAGTAATCAAATTCTAATTGAAGGAATGGCTGCAAGCGACCAAGATATTTTAAAACTAATAAGTAATTTAAATAATAAAAAACTAATCTCACAAGCATCACTTGCAAGTATGACCTTACCAAACAGCTCAAATGCAAATAATGCTATGAAGGGATTTTTAATCGCTTGTAAATTGGAGAATGCATAATGGATCTTAAAAATATGACAATGGATGATTTAAAAGAAAAGTTTGCAGCTTTTGATCGAAAGACTTTAATCAAATTTGGAATTGGAATTGGATCTATAATTTTGTTCTTAATTATTTATTACGCAATTTTAAATCCGATGGTCAAGGAGCGAAAAGCAAAATTTGATGACAAAGTTCTAAAACAGTTGCAAAAAATTCAACTTTGTTCCATTCAAAAGAAGAAGTTGAAGGTTTGTATCAAAGCTTAAGTAGATTCGCTGGTGCATTTGGATTGGTTATTTCAAAAATTGAAAAGAAAAAACCAAAACCAGTTTTAAAAGCTGGTATAGCTCAACAAGCTGAAGAATTATTGCAACCCAACCAAATTTCATATTATAGAATACCTGTTGATTATGAGATAAAAGGCAATTTTTTAAGTTACATTAAGTTTAAAAGAGCAGTTTCAAGATCAAAGAAGATGTTAAACTTTGACAAAGAGATGATAAATGTTGTACAAAACGACAAAAATGGCGCAGTCATAGCTAGTGGAGAACTAACAATTGTAGGTTTACCAAATGAATTTTTTTAAAATTTTCCTAACACTTCTGTTTTTATTATTTTCTACATTATCATACGCAGATAATCATGGCGAAACTCAAAGCGAAACAGTAAGTGAAATAGCACAAGAAATTCAAGATGATGAAGAAGTGCCTTTAAACGATCCATTTGCAGGAAACGAGGGATCAACAGGATCACTAGATGCATCCATTTCTCCTGAGGAACAAGAAGATGAGATGAGTTTGTATAACTTTAAGTTAGCAGGATTAATTTCAGGAAAAGATAATAGTTACATTTCATTAGTAAACACAAGCGGTGAAGTTTTAACTTTAACTCTTGGACAGTTTTTAGGAAAAGTAAAATTAGTTGATCTTAGACTGAATGAGGCAATTTTTGAAAAGGAAGATAAAACTTTTATAATGATTGATTTTAACAACCTAGTAAGAGAGGCAGATGAATACTAAAACTCTCTTTAAATTAATTGGGATTATTTTATTTTCATTTGTATTGACTGCATGTCAACAAATGAAAGATGTAAATAAGCCTTTCAAACATAACACACCACTTATCAAAGAAAATATTAAAAAGGATGGTAGAGCTGAAATTCAAAAAACTTTAGAGCTTGGTCCAAAACCAGCTACAGGAAAAAAAGTTTATGGAAAAAGAAAGAAAATTTCATCTGAGGCGCAAAGAAATTATCTATTAATTCCTGACACTTACCCGATGTTGAAACAAAGAATTACTTTGAAATTTAAAAATTTGGATTTCAAAGAAACAATGCACTTGATGGGTAAAATTGGTGAAATAAATGTTTTAGTAGGCGATGAGGTAGCTGGTGCAATAAGTGCAGAGCTGGTTGATGTGCCTTGGGATAAAGCATTCCAAGCTTTGTTAGATATGAAAAATTACGCATCTGATATTGATGTAAATTCAAATTTGATTAGAGTTCACTCTCCAGGAATTTTAACAGAACAAGAAAATTACAAATCAGACAGAGCACAAGCTGTTAAGAGAAAAGTAGAATTAGAAGATAGTGTTGAACCAATAATATCTGAAATCTTCAGACTTTATTATATAACTCCCGAACAAGCTAAAGCTACACTAGAGGAACTATTTACTCAAAGATCTGGCGATAGTTCATTTATACCAATACAAGTTACAGAAGAAAAAACTACAAGATCGGTAATTGTAAGAGGAAAAGAAAAAGATTTAGATGTAGTTGATAAATTAATGAGAGAAATTGACATTAGAACTAAACAAGTTCTAATTGAAGCTTTCATAGTTGAGGCAAGTTCAGATTTTGAAAGAGCGCTTGGTACAAGACTAGGTGGATATTATTTGAGAAAAGGAAACAACATTGGAGGCGTTTCTGGGACAAGCTCAGGAAGTGCTGATGGAACAGATTTAAATACAGTTGCTAATTTAGGATCTGCAACAGATAGTTTAACTAACTTTGGAGCAACTGGTGCAACAAGTGGTATTGGAATTCTAAGAAGAACTGGAACAGGTGTTTTAAAAGCTGAGATTACCGCTCTTGAAAGTATGGGTTTAGGTAAAACAATTTCTAATCCAAAAGTTTTCACTTTAGATAATCAATCGGCAACAGTTACACAAGGTGAGGAAATTCCATACCAAACAACATCAGAAGGAACAACCTCCACATCGTTTAAAGAGGCTGCATTAAAATTAGAGGTTACCCCAAGTATCATTGGAGATGGAAATGTATTGTTAAATATTAAAGTAAATAATGACACACCAAATAGAGCGGCAGAGTCTGATGAGCCACCTATTAACAAAATGGAGATTGTGACCAAGTTATTGGTAGCAGATGGAGATATTGTTGTTATTGGTGGAATTAAGAAAAACGTTATAGCACAATCAAAAAGTCAAACTCCAGGGCTAGGTAATGTGCCAGTTATAGGTAATCTCTTTAAAGGTAAGTCAAATTCTGATAACTTAGACGAATTGTTGGTGTTTATAGCTCCAAGAATTTTGTAATGATAGATATTAGTAGAGAGTCAGAAATAAATTTAATTAATATCCTTATAGACCAGGATATTATTTCAGGAAAAGATTTAATAGATATAAAAAAAGCATCTGCTGATGGAGAAAAATCTCAACTAGATGCTGTCTTCGAATTAAAAATTACTGATGAAGAAAAAATTTTAGAGCTACTAGTTAAAGAACAGTCTTTACAAGTAGTTGATTTATCATCAATGCCTGTTGCAGATGAAGTTAAATCTGTTCTTCCCTCAAACTATGTTAGAATGAATTTCATTGCTCCATTTAAAATAGAGGGCAAAACACTACATATTGCAATTTCTGATAGTTCAAAATTAAGTTTAATGAGAAACTTAAAAACAATAACTAAAAAAGATATTGAACTACACGCAGCAAAAGTTACTCAAATTTCAGATTTTATTCAAAAACTTCTTAAAGAAGGTGAGACTACAATTGAAGCTATTCAAAAAGCAAACAAAGAAAAAATACAAACCTTTGATTATGAAGTTGATGAAAATGCAGAAGTTTTAGATGAAAAACCAGAAGAGGATATTGAGGCATTAGAAAACGAGTCTGAGGTTATTAAATTTTCAACAGCAGTAGTAGCAGAAGCAATTAAATCTGGTGTATCAGATATTCATATCGAACCTTACAGATTTAGCGCAAGAGTAAGATATAGATTGGATGGAATGCTACAAGAGCAAGAGCATTTTGCAAAATTCTTACACTCAAATTATGGAGCAGTTGTTACGAGATTTAAAATTATGGGAAAACTTGATATCGCTGAAAGAAGGCTGCCTCAAGATGGAGCAATTCCATTTAAAATTGATGGGAAAGTTGTAGACCTTCGTCTTTCAATATTACCTACAGCAACTAATGAAAGAATTGTAATGAGGATTCTTAACAAAGATGCTGGTAACATAAGTTTAGAACAGTTAAATTTTGAAGAAAACGATTTGAAAAATTTAAGAAAAGCTATTCATGGAACTCAGGGATTAATATTGGTTACTGGTCCAACAGGTTCAGGAAAAACTACAACTCTTTATAGTATTCTAAAGGAGGTATCTAAACCTCACCTAAATATTTTAACTGCTGAAGATCCGGTTGAGTATGAATTAGATGGAGTAGGGCAAGTTCAAATTAAAGATGATATTGGTTATGACTTTAATAGGGCACTGAGATCTTTTTTAAGACAAGACCCAGAGATAATTCTAGTTGGAGAGATGCGGGATAAAGAAACTGTAGATATTGGATTGAAAGCTGCACTAACAGGTCACTTGGTATTTAGTACACTGCACACAAATGATGCTCCAAGTTCTATTACTAGATTACAAAACATGGGCACACCAGATTATTTAATTTCAGCTGCTTGTTCATTAGTTCTTGCACAAAGATTAGCTAGAAAAACTTGCAAAGATTGCAGAGAACCAGATCCAGATGTAACACCAAAAGTTTTAGAAGAGATAGGATTTACTGCAGAGCAGGCATCAAGAGCAAAAGCTTTTAGAGGAAAAGGATGTCCTAAATGTAAAGATACTGGTTACAAAGGTAGAATGGGTATTTATGAAGTATTGAATGTTACGAAACCAGTTAAAGAAGCAATATTAAGAAAAGCAACTACGCCAGAACTAAAAGAGATTGCTAAAAAAGAAGGGTTTAGAACCATGTCGGATATGGGAAGAGAAATGATTATCAGTGGAGACCTAAACTTTAGAGAATTCGATAGAGTTCTCAGCATGGACTAAAATAAATAAATGTCAGCAGAAACATATACTTATAAAGGCATATCAGCAGGAAAATACGTTGAGGGTACCATTGAGGCCATGAACCAAGATGAGGCCTCATTTAAGTTAAAAGAGCAAAAAATAATCATTACTAAATTAATACGAACTAAGAAAAAAGCTGCAGAGAAGAAAAAGAGTGCAGGAGGCGGCTTTAGTTTATTCAAGAAAAAAATAAAACCAGAAGATGTTGTAATTTTCTCAAAACAATTTGCAACCATGGTCAAAGCAGGTCTTCCTATTTTGAACGTATTAACAATGCTCAGAGATCAATTAGAACATCCTGAATTAAAAATTATTGTTGAAGATATTAGAAAAAATCTTGAAGGTGGTCTTACACTTTCGAAGTGTTTTGAGAAATATCCAAAAATATTCGATAACGTTTACATTAACCTGATTAAAGCTGGAGAGGCTAGTGGTAAACTTGATGTATTCTTGATGAAACTTGTAGACTCGTTAGAGAAAAGGGAAAAAGTTAAAAAGAAAATTAAAAGTGCCTTAACTTATCCCGTTGTCATGTTTGTTGTTGCAATAACGGTTATGGTTTTTATGTTAATTAAAGTTGTTCCAATTTTTGCTGAAATGTATGAGGGAATGGGTGTTCCACTACCAACCCCAACCGCAGTTATTATGGGAGCTAGTAATTTTATGCGAGGAACGGGTGGACTTATGGTTGCAATATTTAGTGCCACAGGATTTGTAATATTTAAATATGTAACAACTAAAATTCCAGCGATACGATATAAATGGCATGGAAGAGTTTTAAAAATGCCCGTATTTGGTGATATGATTTTAAAATCTTTGATTGCAAGAATTTCGCTGATTATGGGTAACTTGAGTTCTGCAGGTGTAAACTTACTTGAAAGTATTGAAATTGCAAAACAAGTTAGTAACAATGATGTAGTAACCCAGGCTTTAGAAAATGTTAAAAAAGGTGTTTTCTCTGGAGACACTTTAACAAAACTATTTTTAAAAGAACCAACTTTTCCACCAACATTTAGTCAGCTAATCTCTGTTGGTGAGCAAACGGGTAACTTAGATGAAATGTTTACTTCAGTTGCAAATTATTTTGAGGAAGAGTTTGATACAGCAGTAGATAATATGTCTAGTTTGATCGAGCCAATCATGATTGTTTTCATGGGTGTAATGATTGGTGGATTAATGATTGCGATGTATTCACCGATATTCAACGTCGGTGCAATTATCGGACAATAATAAATTAATAGTGTTTTGTAAGTATTAGGTGGTTCACCCAGTCTGATGCTGAAGTTTTAAATAATACTTCATCCATTATTTGACCAATAAAGAAAGTTCCAAGTCCACCCGGTTTAACGTCATCAATTTTTCTAGGTTTGATGTTTTGAGGGATAACAGGTTTTCCTTTGTCAAATAAATCAATTTTAAGTGTATTTTCATTAAATGTTATTTCTACTCTCATAGTGTCTCCTGTTGGTTGTCCACTATAAGCATGTTTAACAATATTTTGTGCAGCCTCTGCAATTGCTAAAACAACATCATCTTTTGTTGAACTAAACATTTCATCTTTAGCAAGAACTTCTCTTGCGAAATTTCTTATTTCTTTCAAACTAGCTGAGTCTACTGGAAATTCTTTATGTTCTTCTAACGTCATCACTCAATAATTAATATTTGTTCTAATTTTGCCATCATTATTACTTTAAGAACTGATTTGCTAATTTCTTTAAGAATAACTTTGGTTCCAAGTTCAGCAGCCTTTTGATGACTTTCAATTAGAACAGATATTCCAGAAGAATCCATGTATTGAACTTCTTTAAGGTTTAAATGAACTTCTTTACCAGCTTCAATTAGAGGCATGATTACCTCTTTGGCTTTTTCAGTAACGTCCATGTCTATTTCACCATCAAGATGAACTGTGGCTACATTTCCTTCTTCTGTTATTTTGTATGACATGAATTACTTATAGCACGAATATTTATTAATTTTAGTTTAAAATCAAGCGATTCATGGCATAAATGACCCATTTTTAACACTTGCATATTTGAGGATAATCTAAAAAGATGTATTCATTACGTAGTTTTATTAATTAATAAAAAGGAAAACTATAATGAAGAAAAAAGAAAAAGGTTTTACGCTGATCGAGTTGCTAGTTGTTGTAGCAATCATAGGTATTCTTGCAGCAGTAGGTGTTGTTGCGTACTCTGGTTATACTTCAGGTGCTAAAAAATCAGCAAGTAAATCTAACCAATCGTCTGTAATTAAATTTGTTGCGAGTGAACTTAAAAAGTGTGACATCAATGGTGATGGTGAAGCTGCATTAATGAACCACGCTTCTTTAAAATGTAAAGACAGAAATACTGATGCAAGTTTGCAAACCGCAATTGTTGCTGGAACAAGTGATTTTAAAAATCCTCATAACACAAAAGCAGCAGCTGTTGTAGCTGGTACAGATACTACAAAAGGTGGACAAACTAACGTGAGTGTTTCAGGTGGAATAGTCACTATTGCAACTTGTTTCACAAGTGGTGGATCAGGTGATGATGCTTGCCCAGGAGCAAGTGACGCTAACGTGGTAACAAACACAGTTCAAGTTGAATAATAAAATTTGACTTTAAATTCTAAAATTACTAGAGGCTCTTCAGGATTTACCTTGATAGAGCTTCTAGTGGTTGTAGCAATATTAGGAATACTAGCAGCAATTGGCATAGCTTCTTACAACGGTTACGTTGATTCATCAAAAAAAAAATCTGCAGAAAATATAATGATGCAGATAGGTTTAGCTCAAACAGAATATTATTCGGACACCTCAACGTATTATACTACAGGATCTGGAACAAATTGTACCCCAACCAGCACAACTTCAACTGCAATTGAAGGAGCATTATTAAATGGTGCAGATTTAATTACTGATGAAATAGGTTTTGAAATGTGCATTCATGAAGCAAGCCCTTCTAATTATAAAATTGTAGGAAAGCAAACAACATCAAGTTGCATAATTAGAGTGGAAGGAAATCAAACATCTTCAAGAGAAAACTGTTAATTAATTTTGATTTAAATGTGGCAAGATTTAAAAAATTTCTTTTTTTGGTTGTTTAGTGGTGAACTTTCACAAAATCAAAAAATTTGTACAACTGCAAGTTTAGCTTGGATAATATTTATTGGTTATCTTACATGGTGGAATGGTCTTAAAAGCTTTGCAGTTGATAAAAGTTTTAGATGGGATGAGTGGTTTTGGTTCGGACTAGTCCCAGCAATATCTCCTTATTTTTTTTACTATATTTGGAAAAAAAAAGATTAAAATACACTCATGGAAATAGAAGTGGGTGATGTAAAATCATTTATAGATACCCTTTGGGTAATTGATTGTGCAATTCTTGTTTTCATCATGCAGGCAGGATTTATGTGTGTTGAAAGTGGATTATCGAGACACAAAAATAGCATTAATGTTGCATTAAAAAATGCAGCTGATTTTGGTGTATCAGTTGTTGTTTTCTGGCTTTTTGGTTTTGGTTTGATGTTTGGAAAAAGCTTTAATGGACTGTTTGGAACAGATCTCTTTATGTTTGCAACAGATATATCTCAGTACCAAACTTATTTTGTTTTCCAGGCAATGTTTGTTGCAACAGCTGCAACAATAATTTCTGGTGCAGTTGCTGAGAGATTAAAGTTTGTTGGCTATTTAGTTATGACTATATTTGCAACAGGAATTATTTATCCAATTGTGGGTCACTGGGCTTGGTCTTCTAGTTATTTAGGAGAGGCAATGAATAAAGGTTGGCTTGCAGCGTTAGGTTTTGTTGATTTTGCCGGCAGTACTATTGTTCACTCCGTTGGTGGATGGATTGCATTATCAGGAGTTTTAATTTTAGGGCCTAGAATAGGAAAATACTCTGATGCAAATAAAGGAAAATTTACAGGATCAAGTTTCCCTCTTGCAGTGCTTGGTACACTAATTCTTTGGTTTGGTTGGTTTGGTTTTAATGGTGGAAGTAATGGAGCTATGGATGATGCTGTTCCATTAATTTTAATTAATACATTCCTTGCAGCTGCATTTGGATTGTTAACAAGTTTAGTTATTTCATTTGCTATTTTTAAAAAACCAGATCCATTTTATGTCATCCTCGGTCCATTAGCAGGCTTAGTTTCAATTACCGCAGCATGTAATTCAGTAAATTCTTTAATTGCAATACTGATTGGAATTATTGGAACTATAATCGCGATCATTGTTCATGAACTTTTAAATAAAAAAGAAATAGATGATGTTGTTGGAGCAGTGCC
>LUMB01000094.1_pt2 | contig 15644 bp, 15 predicted proteins | sample 730021 | NCBI WGS metagenome assembly LUMB01 (sample SAMN03860274, study PRJNA289734) | marine metagenome | biome: seawater column; feature: ocean; material: water; isolation source: Red Sea water column Station 91 - depth 25m | place: Saudi Arabia: Red Sea | collected 2011-10-15 | depth 25 m
GAAGCAATGTCAGCAGGAACTGAAAGAAATATCGGACACGATTATTTAGTAAGTTTAGAAGAAAGACTAACCAAATCAGCAAGAGATGTGGTTGAATCTGGTTGGAATGAAATAGATGACATTATGGACGGGGGTTTAGGTGGTGGTGAACTTGGTGTTATTGTTGCTCCAGCAGGTATTGGGAAGTCTTGGGCTTTACAATGTATTGGAGCCAATGGACTGAAAAAAGGAAAAACAATTGTTCATTATTCATTAGAGTTAAATGAAAATTATGTAGGTTTAAGATACGATACTATATTTAGTGGTATCACTACATCTAATATAAAGTATTATAAAGATGATGTCAAGAAAAAATTAGAAAAATTACCAGGAAAATTAATAATTAAATATTACCCAACAAAATCAGCATCAGTTCAGACATTAAGTTCACACTTAAAACAATTAGAATTACAACAAATAAAACCAGATATGGTGTTGGTTGATTATGCTGATATTTTAATGGGTGTTGGAAAAGAAAAAAGATTTGTGTTAGAAGCTATTTATGAAGATTTAAGAGCTCTAGCCGGAGAATTTAATTTACCGCTTTGGACTGCCTCAAAAGCCAATCGTTCATCATTAGAAGAAGAAGTAATTGATGCTACAAAAGTATCTGAGTCTTATTCTAAGATTATGATTGCAGATTTTGTGATGAGTATGTCTAGAAAAGTAGAAGATAAGGTTGGAAAAACCGCAAGATTTCACATTATCAAAAACAGGTTTGGTGTTGACGGAATAACATTTCCTTCAAAAATGGATACTGAACTTGGTAAAATTGATATCTATAAATCCACTTCAAAACAAGGCGTTCAACAGCAAAAGAAAATGGATAACTCAGAGGAGTTTCTACGAAAAACTTTGGCAGAAAAGTTGCAAATACACCAAAAAGAAGTGGACGGTTTTGAATAATCTTATATTTATATTAGAACAAAACAGATTTAAAATTAAAAGGAGTTTCAATGCAATTTCAGTTATCGGACAATTTTGTAGACAAATATAAAAGAAAAAAAGCACCATTTGGGTTCAATGGTCTTGGAGAATTAGTCTATATGAGAACCTATTCAAGAATTAAACAAGATGGAAAAAACGAGCGTTGGTGGGAAACCGTAAGACGAGTAGTTGAGGGAACTTACTCAATGCAAAAACAATGGATAGACTCACATCAGTTGGGTTGGAATCCTTGGCAAGCACAAAAGTCAGCACAAGAAATGTATGACAGAATATTTAATATGAAGTTCTTACCGCCTGGTCGTGGTTTATGGGCTATGGGAACATCAATAACTGAAGAAAAAGGTTTGTATGCGGCGTTAAACAATTGTGCATTCGTATCCACTAAAACAATCAAAGATGATTATTCAAAACCATTTTGTTTCTTAATGGACGCATCAATGTTAGGTGTTGGTGTTGGTTTCGATACAAAAGGTGCTGGTGAAATACTAGTTAAAGGTGTTGAAATCAAAAGAGATGCACAACAATTTCAAATCCCAGATTCTCGTGAAGGTTGGGTAGAAAGTTTAAAATTATTATTAGAAAGTTATTTTCACGGACAAGCACCTGTTGAATTTGATTATTCATTGATTAGAAAAGCAGGTGAACCAATTAAAGGCTTTGGTGGAGTATCATCAGGACCAGAACCATTAGAAGAAGTCCACGAAGATATTAGACAAGTATTAGAGGGTAATACAGGACAACCAATCACAATCACAACCATTGTAGATATTATGAATTTAATTGGTAAATGTGTTGTAGCCGGTAATGTTAGAAGAACAGCAGAAATTGTGTTTGGAGACCCTACATCAGAAGAATACTTAGACTTAAAGAATTACAAAGTAAATCCACATCGTGACCAATTTGGTTGGACATCAAACAATTCAGTATTTGCTGAACTTGGTATGGATTATACAGAAATCGCTAAGAGAATTGTAGACAATGGGGAACCTGGTTTAGCCTGGTTAGACAATATGAGACATTATTCTCGTATGAAAAATGGTGGTGATAACAAAGACCATAGAGTAATGGGTGGTAATCCTTGTTTAGAACAATCATTAGAAAGTTATGAATTATGTTGTTTAGTAGAAACATTTCCAGACAACCACGATTCATTAGAAGATTATAAAAGAACTTTAAAATATGCATACTTATATGCTAAAACGGTTACATTGGGTAGAACACATTGGTCAGACACCAATAGAGTTATGTTGAGAAACAGACGAATTGGTTGTTCAGTTAGTGGTATCGCACAATTCATTACTAATCGTGGTATTGATGAATTAAGAACTTGGTTAGAAGAAGGATACGACACTATACAAGATTGGGATAAAGAATATTCAGATTGGTTTGCTATTCCAAAGTCAATCAAGACTACATCAGTAAAACCAAGTGGTACGGTATCTTTACTAGCTGGAGCTACACCAGGACTACACTATCCAGAATCAAGATTTTACACACGAAGAATTAGATTATCAATCAATTCGGAATTGGTAGAACCATTAAAGAAAGCAGGATACAAAATAGAACCAGCATTTGGTTCAGAAGAATCAACATTGGTGGTAGAAATACCAGTAGATGTTGGTGAGGGAATAAGAACCGCAAGTGAATTAACCATTTGGGAACAATTCAGTATAGCGGCATTCCTACAAAGACATTGGGCGGACAATCAAGTGAGTTGTACTGTGACATTTGACCCTGAAAAAGAGGGAGAACAAATACCGCATGTCCTTAATTACTATCAGTATCATTTAAAAGGAATTAGTTTATTACCAAGACACGATTACGGAGCGTATAAACAAATGCCTTATGAAGCTATCGAAGAAAAGGAATACAATAAACAAGTTAAAAAATTAGGTAAATTATCATTTGGAGTTATTAAAAACGAAGAAGCGGAAGTAGATAAGTTTTGTAATAATGAATCTTGTGAAATACCTGGATTAACAGAAGTTGAAGAAAATTCTTAACTGGCAGACTACGCACCAGTATAAAAACGCGTTATCACAGTAACTAACAAGGAGAACGATTATGACTATTCGTAATCTTATAGTATTGTTAATGGTATCAACTGGTTTATTCGCACAAACCATCAATGGTACCGTTTACGATTCTAACTCAAGGCCACTTGAAGGAGCTAATGTTGTTTTAGTTGGAACAGAATTGGGTGACACTGCTAATGCAGATGGTGCTTACGCAATGTTAAATGTGCCAGCAGGAACATATGAACTAAAAGCCTCTTTCATAGGGTATAAACCAATGACAGAAACAATTGTTGTTGGTGATGAAGGTGTAATGACCCACTTCATTTTAGAAGTTGGTGGACTTGCACTATCAGATGTTGAAGTTTTGGCTTCAAGAGCATCTGATAAAACACCAGTTGCTTACACTAATGTAACAAAAGAGGAGTTTGAAACTCGTCTTGGTAGCCAAGATATTCCAATGATTCTTAATACTACACCAAGTGTATATGCAACTCAACAAGGTGGTGGTGCGGGTGATGCTCGTATCAACATTCGTGGTTTTAATCAACGAAATATCGCAGTAATGATAAACGGAGTTCCCCAAAACGATATGGAAAATGGTTGGGTTTATTGGTCTAATTGGGACGGAGTTGGAGACACAGCGGCTTCAATTCAGGTTCAAAGAGGACTATCAGCAGTAAATCTAGCAACGCCATCAATCGGTGGAACAATGAACATCATAACCGACCCAACATCTTTTGAAAAAGGTGGAAAGTTCAAACAAGAAGCAGGAGAGGGTGGTTTTATGAAAACTACTTTCAACTATAATACTGGTCTATTATTAAATGACAAGTTAGCTTTAAGTGGGACAATTGTTCGTAAGACAGGTGATGGTATAATTGACGGAACTTGGACAGACGCTTGGGCATATTACTTGGGAGCAAGTTATGCAGTAAGTGATAAACAAAGGTTCGAATTATATGCAATCGGTGCACCACAACGACACGGACAAAATCTATACAAACAAAATATCGCTACATACTCACAAGAGTTAGCCGGTGATATTGACGGATACGATACGAGGGTAATAAGTTTGAAACCGAAGCAGGTAGATTTTTCAACCAAAATGTCGCACCTATTGACCCATCATATACAGGTAAACAATATTGGTATATGTATGGAGCGAACACAACTAATAGATATAGTTCAAACTTTCTAAATGAAAGAGAGAACTTCTTCCACAAACCATTAGTGAATTTAAATCATTTCTTAGAATTAAATGATAAAACAAGATTATCATCAGTATTCTATTGGAGTGGTGGTTCAGGTGGTGGAACAGGAACTTACGGAAGTGTTTCAAGAATGCCAGCAGTTGAAGGAGAAAGATGGTATGCAAGTTCACCTTGGACTTGGGATTGGAATGCAGAAATTGCACAAAATTCTGACAACATTGATGAGAACTTCTCAACATCTGAAAATCGTTCAACAGGAATTCTTAGAAATTCTATCAACAGACAAGACACATATGGTTTGATTTCTAAATTAAACTATGTTGTAAATCCAGAATTGGAATTACAATTCGGTTTAGATTGGAGAACAGCAGGTATTGAACACGCTCGTGAGGTTCGTGATTTACTTGGTGGTGATTATTATGTTGATTATGCAGATGATAACTTTGAAGAAGGTAAAGTCGTTAGACTTGGAGATATCATTGCTTATCACAACGAAACCACAGTAGATTGGATTGGTGGATTTGCACAATTTAACTACACTACTGACAAAATGAACCTATATGGTATGGGTGGAGTATCAAGTATTGAATACTCATATCAAGATTGGTTTACGGTAGAACAAGAGTTAGTAAAAGCAGACCCGATTCAAACTTACCAATTAAAAGGTGGTGTAATGTATGATGTTAATCCTGATATGAATGTATTTTTCAATACAGGATTAGTTGAAAAAGCACCTATCTTGGATAATGTAATTGATTATTCTGGTAATGTAGCTTCAGACCCAGATAATGAGAAATTCTTACACAATGAGTTTGGTGTAAATTACAGATTTGGTAAACTTGGAGTAAACGCAAGTGCTTATATGACAGATTGGCAAGATAGAAACTTAACTAAATCAGTTTCTACTGGTCAAGGTTCATCAGGTGATACAGATATCATTTTCCTAAGAGGAGTAAATCAAAAACACTCAGGTGTTGAGATTGAAACAAACTATATGGTTAATGATATGTTAGACTTGATGTTCGTAACATCATTTGGTAATTGGAAATTTGACGGAGATGCTGAAGGAACTTATCAAGAAAATGAGTATAATTCAGAAGGTCAAGTAATCGGATTTGAAACTACTGAATATGCATACGCACTTGATGGATTGTATGTTGGTGATATGCCACAGACTGCATACATATTGGGAGTAACTTTAAAACCAGTTAAAGGTTTACAATTACAAGCAATACATAAAACATATGACAAAAACTATTCAGACTGGTCGCCATCAGCTCGTGAATATGACGGGTCAGATGCTGACGCAGACAGAAGTCAAGTTTGGGAAGCCCCAGGTTATTCAAGACTTGACTTACATATGTCTTACAAATTACCAAAAGTTAAAGGACTTGATATGACTTTAAACGGACATATCTTTAATGTTCTTGATGAGGTATTTGTTCAAGACGCAGTTGATAATAGTCGATACAATAGTTGGGGTTCAAAAGAACACCTAGCTCACAATGCAGAAGTATTCTTGGGAACACCAAGATATGCAAACATTGGGTTGACAATCAACTTCTAATTATAAGGGGGTGGTGAAATATCCACCCCCGAAAAAAAAACTTGACATTAACAAAAATTATTATTATATTTATTATATGAAAACGATAGGTTATTACAGCTTAAATTAATATGTTTCAAAACATTTACTACGACAAAGAAAAAAGAAAAATTCACATTTGGGATGACACAAGAGGTTATTTCTCAATGCCTTACAAAAGATACGCGTATGTGAAAGATAGAGGTGGAACACATACATCTATTTATGGTGATAGATTAAAAAAGGTTTTTAATTTTGATAGAGATATGGAAACATTTGAAAGTGATGTTGTTCCGGAAATAAGAACTCTCGTAGATTTATATTATGATTCTGATGAAATATCATTAGGACACACAAGATTATATTTTGACATTGAGGTAGAAGTAACAGACGGATTTCCAAGTCCAGATACAGCACCAAATAAAATAACTTCCATAGCGTTTTATGAAGATACAATGAACCAATATTATTGTTATGTATTGGACGAAGAAAATAGGGTTGAAAGTTATCAAAAAGATGATTTAATCGTTGAAGTTTTTAAATCAGAAGAAGAATTATTACAACAATTTTTTACAAAGTATTCAGAAATACAACCAACAATATTAAGTGGTTGGAACACAGACACATTTGATATTCCTTATTTATATCATAGAACAAGTAATATCTTAGATGAAAGAATAGCCAATACTTTATCACCAATCAATCAAGTAAGACTAAACACTATTTCAGGTAAGTATGAAATCGCTGGTGTATCATCATTAGATTATTTAAGACTTTACAAAAACCTAACATTTTCTCAAAGACAATCTTATCGTTTGGATGCTATTGCAGAACACGAACTTGGTGAAAAGAAAGTTGAATATGACGGAACTTTAAATGATTTATATGAACAAGACATACAAAAGTTTATTGATTACAATGTTCAAGATGTTAGACTGATTAAAAGATTAGACGATAAGTTAGATTACATTGATATTGCTCGTGGTATATGTCATATTGGTCATTGTCCTTACGAAGAAATATACTGGTCATCACGATATATTGAGGGAGCGATATTAGTATATTGTAAAAAAGTTGGATTGATAGCACCTGACAAAAGACGAGACGGAAGAAAGTTGATGGGTCAAGATATGTTTGAAGGAGCGTATGTTCAAGACCCACAACGCGGAAAACACGATTGGGTATATGATTTAGATGTTACTTCAATGTATCCTTCAGTTATGAGAACATTAAATATTTCTCCAGAAACAAAGATTGGTAAATTAGAAAATTGGAACGCTGAAGATTTTATTAAAGGTGGTGGTAAAAAAACTTATACATTAATGAGAGATGAAAAAGTTAGGGGTAAGTTTGACGAGAAAGAACTAAAAGAATTTATTGACAATACACCAGTTTCTATAGCATCAAATGGTGTTGTTTACAGAACAGATAAAAAAGGGTTAATTCCAGCCATCTTAACTAAATGGTTTGAACAAAGAGTTGAATACAGAAAGTTAGCTAAGAAGTTTGCTGACGAGGGTGATGATGAAAAATATAATTACTTCAACAGAAGACAATATCTACAAAAGGTATTGTTAAATTCTATTTATGGTGTATTAGGACTATCAGTATTTAGATTTTATGATACGGATAACGCAACAGCCGTTACAACAACCGGACAATCGTTAATTAAATTTACTAAAAAGATAGCAAATAATTTCTACAATAAAGAATTAGGAGATGATAAAGATTATTGTATTTACATTGATACAGATTCAGTTTTCTATTCTGCTATTCCTTTGATTGAAAAAAGATTTCCTGGTGAAAAACTATCGGAAGTTATGATGACACAAAGAATTTTAGAGATAGCTTCAGAAGTTCAAGATTATATTAATCTTGGTTATGATTATTTTGCTCAAAGATTTTGTAATGTAAAAGGTGAACATCAGTTTCAGATTAAACAAGAGTTGATTGCTAAATCAGGATTATTTATCGTTAAGAAAAGATATGGTATGAAAATTATTAATGACAATGGTGTTAAAGTTAATAAGACAATGGTAAAAGGATTGGACACTATTCGTTCTAACTTTCCAAACGCTATGAGAAGTTTAATGAAAGAAGTATTGGAAGATATTTTAATGAGTGTTCCAAAAGATAAGATTGATGATAGAATATTAACATTTAAAAGAGATTTACTAACTAAACATTATGACGAGATTGCTATGCCAACCGGTGTAAAAAAGTTATCTAAATTTATTCAATCATCTAAAAGAAATTCTTTCACAACAACAGATGAGAAAGCAGTTATCACACCACACAAAAAAGGAACACCTGTGCATGTAAAAGCTTCTATCAATCATAATGATTTGTTAAGATTTTTTGGTGAAAACAAAAGATACCAATATATTTCAGACGGAGATAAAATTAAATGGGTGTATTTGAAAAACAATCCAATCGGTATGGAAACCATAGCGTTTAAAGGGTTTGAAGACTCACCAAAGGTTATTAAATTTATTAAAGAATATGCAGACTATGAAAAAATGTATGAGAAAGCTCTACAAAAGAAAATAGAGATGTTTTATGAAAGTTTAAATTGGACTTTACCAATGGATAAAAGTTCCACAATTGAAAAGTTTTTTTGATTTTGAGAATACAAAATGATATTTATTAATGTAAAATGGTTATAAAATAATAAGGAGTTATAACAATGGATAAAAGTAAGTTAGTTAAGTTTATAAACAAATATTACCTAAGTGGTAATGTAAATTCAGTAGCAATCAATTCTGACGGAAATGGTTTATCTACACGATTTGTTTCGGGTGATAAGTCTTTGTTGGGTGAAGTTAAGTTGAAAAACTATTCAATAACAGAAGCTGATTTTGGTGTTTATCAAACTGATGTTCTATTGAAAATGTTGTCAGTATTAGACAATGATGTTTCAGTAGATTTAGTAAAAGCAGAAGAGAAAGCAATTTCATTAGACGCTAAAGATAGTGGTGCTAAAGTAAGGTATATGTTATCAGACCTTTCAGTAATCAACACACCACCACAATTAAAACAAATCCCTGAATTTGAATTACTACTAAATGTAGATAAAACATTTGTAAGTAAATTTATTTCAGGTAAAGGAGCACTACCAGATACAGAATCATTTACGATTGTTTCCGGAGACAAACCAGAAGTAATTATTGGTTATTCATCAATCGCAACTAATCGTGTAGCAGTTCCTGTTGAAAATCAAACTGATAACACAATTGATAATATATCTTTCAATGCAAATTTATTTAAAGATGTATTAGAAGCAAACAAGGAATGTGAAGCCGCAGTATTAGAAGTTAGTTCTGAGGGATTAGCTAGAATTACTTTTAATGTTGGTGATTATGAATCAACATATTATCTTGTTGCAGTTCAAAATGTAAATTAATATGAAACAACCAAAGGGATTAAGAATATTACATTTCCAATCCCCAGTTAGATTTGATAGTAGTGGAGTATTCCAGCACGAATTTGATTCTAATTATAAGGTATTGGATAAGACGATAACATTTTTACCAAAGTGTCATCATTATGTAGTTGTGCCTGAAAAACACAATATACCAGATGATAGAGAAAATGTTACCTTAATTCCATTCAAATATCCAAGAGATGTTTTATCAAATCGTTCTCACTTTGACGGAGCGTCATTTAGAAATTTATTTGATTTTCGTTTTATGGATTTTGATTTTGTATTTTGTCATCAACCAGAAAAACTATACAATGTATTAGTATCGTTTAATGATAAAAGATATGGACAAAATATGGGTCGTTTTATATTTTTTCATTGGGTAGATTGTCCACAAAGTCGTTCATCATCAGCAATACCGCCGTCTTATTTAAGACAATTAGAAGCAATACAACAAAGTGATAAGACATTTTTTCACACAGACATTTCTTCTAGGTGGTTAGAAAAGAATTACTCAAATGAACAATCTACTAAATTAAATTTGGACTATGTTGATAAAAAAACAAAAACATTTCCATTATCAAACGATAAGTTTCCAGACTCAGTTCCACTAAAAACTGATGTTTCAAATACAATAGTATTTAATCACAGATGGGCTAAGTCAACAGGTGTAAATCGTTTTGAAGAATATATGGAAGGATTAGATTATGATGTTTGGTGCACTGATTCTAAAGCTCCAAAGAAATATAGAGCTCAAGGATTAACAAGACCAAAATACAGACATTTACTTGAAAATTCTCTTTGTAGTGTTTGTTTTGTTGATAATTATGCAACTTGGAATCTATCGATACAAGACGGATTATCACTAAATAAACCGGTTTTAATTTATGACCACCCAACTATGCGTAAAGTGGTTGGAGACAATTATCCATTGTTTTTTAAAACCAAAGAGGATTTTCAAAGTAAATTAAAAAGTTTGTCATCATACGAAAGATTTGAATGGAAACTACCAAACTATGATGAACAATTTAAAGAAAATGTTTTAAATTCAATCAATGAAATTATGGACAAAGAAAGAAAACATATTCCGAAAGATGCACATAATTGGTTGTATTGTATTGAAAATGGTATTAATTTTAAAAATGATATTATTAAACAAATTCAACCAAATATTCAATTAAATTCGGTATGGCAATATATTCGTAGATATTTATTAGAAATAGGAGTTGAAGATAATTATAAAAGTCCTTACACAAGTTATTCTATTCCAGAAAAACTAAAAAAAGACTTGACTTCTTTAACAAAAAATGTTAACTTAACACTAACACCTAGACAAAAATCAGAAAAGGTTGTAGTGAAAAAACACGATTGGTTTTAATTATGGCACTTATAGATGTATCAGAACATAAAAATGTAGAAAATGTAATTAGATATTTTTTAAGATATCTGCCACCACGAGGAGCAGAATCAATATTAGATATCGGAGGTGGTTGTGTAGCCCCATACAAAGGCGTATTAATCACAAGAACTTTAAAATATAGAAACCTTGACATTAGACCAGGCCCAGGAGTTGATTATTGTCAAGACTTAATTGAAGGAACAGACTTCAAAGATAAAGAGTGGGATTGGGCTTGGTGTTCAGAAACATTGGAACACATACCACAAGAATATCAGAAAAAATTTGTAGATGAAGCTTGTAGAATTTGTAAAAATATTTTATGGACTTTCCCAATGCCTTTTGACGCAAAAGGAGAACCGGCCTTTACTTTTAATGATGACCCTGGTCATAACGAGGTGATTGTTGATATGAAATCATACGAAAAAGATTTCCAAGTGTTTGATTTATCAACAAAAACAGCAAAAGGTATTTGGTTATTTGCTAGAAAAGACAGAAAGATAGAAGTTACACAAAGAGGTATTGTCCAAGAGGGTTATTCAGAAGATGATTTACCGTGGGATATGGTAAACTATAAAAGAGTGTTTAAACCAAATGTCGATATTGAAAAATTTATGTAGGAGAAATAAATGACACAAAACAAACAACATACATTATGGGTAGAAAGATACAGACCGGTTAGTTTAGAAAACTATATTGGTAATGAACATTTAAAAACAAAGGTAAGTAAGTATATTTCTACTGGTGATATTCCACACTTATTATTACACGGAAAAGCGGGAACCGGTAAAACAACACTAGCTAAATTATTGGTTAGTAATGTTGACTGCGACCAAATGTATGTAAATGCTTCTGATGAAAATAATGTAGAAACCGTGAGAAATAAAATCAAAATGTTTGCTTCATCAGTAGGTTTCAAAGATTTAAAAGTAATTATTTTAGATGAGTGTGATTTCTTAACACCAAACGCACAAGCCGCACTGCGTAATCTTATGGAAACATTTTCAAAACATTGTCGTTTTATTTTGACTTGTAATTATGTAGAAAGAATAATTGACCCGATACAAAGTCGTTGTCAATCATTTCAAATTATTCCACCTTCTAAAAAAGAAGTAGCAATACACATATCAAAGATTTTAAACACAGAAAGTGTTTCTTTTGAAAACGAACAAATCGTAACAATGGTTAATTCAAGTTATCCAGACATTAGAAGAATAATCAACGCTGTTCAAAGAAATATCGTTGACAATCAATTAATAGTTGATACAGAAAGTTTAGTTCAAAACGATTATAAATTACAAGTGTTAGAAATACTACAAACACAAGACAAGAAGAATGCTTTTAAAAACCTAAGACAATTATTAGCAGATTCACAAATCAGAGATTATGCAGATTTGTTTAGATTATTGTATGATGAAATAGAATCATATGGTAAAGGACATATCGCAGAAGTTATATTGACAATAGCTAAATACGAGTTATCTGATGCTCAAGTAGTTGATAAAGAAATCAACGCTATGGCTATGTTAATTGAAATTTTAAATATTATCAAATAGGAGATACAATGTTAACAGATGACAAAAAACGACCAGACGGACTTCAAATTGATTTAACACAAGCAGAAACAATTCTTTGTGAAAAATGTGGAAATGGATTGTTTATTCAGTCATTTTTCTTGAAGAAAGTATCAAGATTAGTCTCACCAACTGGACAAGAAGCAGTTATCCCAGTTCAAGTTTATAGTTGTGGTAATTGTGGACATATTAATACTAAGTTAAATCCAACGGCTCAACTAGGTGAAGAAACAACAAGCAGTAATTAAGAAAAAAAGTTTATTTGACCACATAAATCAAATAACTTCAGTTCAACATAAAACTTATTGGAGTAAATTATCTGAAGAAGATAAAAAAACTTTCAGTAATTTTATGGTGAATAGATTTTTATCAATGAATCCAAATTGGTTAGAATTAGTCAATGAAGTTCAACGATACGATATAAAACCAGAAATACTATACAAACTTTACATAGATATTTTACCAAAGAAAAAGATTTGGTTAAAATATGTTAAAGGGAGAAAACAAATGATTGAATACCCCAAATGGGCGTTAGAAATAATTTCTAACCACTACCAAGTTAATTTTAGAACAGCCAAAGAACATATCGAAATGTTTCTTTTGACTGAGGGTGGTATGTATGAATTAGCAGAACTATTCAGAAAATACGGAACAGACCCAAAAGAAATAAAAAAACTTGGTTTACCAATAAAATAATACTTGACATTTACATAAAAAATTATTACATTAGGAGAGATAATGGAAAAGACTATTAAAGAGAGCTCTACATTAAAAACCACAGAAAATGGTGATGTTATTTCATATATGGAAGAAACATATCCAGAAATGACTTCCGAGTTCAAAACAATACAACGAGAACAATATGAATTATTTTGTAGAAAACAATATGACTATGGCCCACAAAACATTGCCGTAGGAACAATTTTAAAAACCAAAGAAGATATCAAGTTATCATTGTTAGGATTATGGTTTCGTATCAATGATAAAGTAGAGAGAATTAAAACTTTACTAATGAGAGGTGGAGATAGTGCAGTTGAGGGTGAACCCGTAACTGATAGTTTCTCGGACATCTCAAATTATGGAGTTATGGCACAAGTTGTAGCGAGAGGTAAATGGGCTAAATAATGGCACGAATTAGTTATTCACAATTTTCACAATGGGTTCAATGTCCACATAAATGGAAATTACAATACATTGACGGATACGGACAATTCAAAGGTAATATCTATACTATCTTTGGTTCTGCTATTCACGAGTGTATTCAATTGTATTTAAGAGTAATGTATGCTGAAAGTATCAAGAAAGCAAATGAACTTCCATTAGACGAATTCTTAATGGACGAGATGAAAAAACAATATCTTGAAACAAAAGAAAGTCTTGAAGAAGGTGAAGTATTAAGTAGTGCAGAAGAACTAAAAGAATTTTATTTTCAAGGTGTTCAAATTCTAGATTATTTCAAGAAGAAAAGAGCTCAATATTTCAGTAAAAAAGGTTATAGTTTGGCTGGTATTGAAAGACCACTTAATTATAAACTACCTAAAAATCTAAACTTTGTAGGGTTTATTGATGTTATCATTAGAGATGAAATAAGAGATAGACTTAAAATTATTGATATTAAAACTTCCACAATGGGTTGGAACAAATGGGCTAAAGCTGATAAAAACAAATCTAATCAGTTATTATTATACAAACAATTTTATTCAAAACAATTCAACTTTCCGATTGACAAAATAGATGTTGAGTTCTTTATTGTGAAAAGAAAACTATACGAAAATATGGATTTTCCACAAAGAAGAATCCAAACATTTGTTCCAGCTAGTGGAACACCAAGTATCAACAAAGTAAACACTTCGTTAAAAGAATTTATTGATGAGTGTTTTGATGAAGAAGGAAAACATAATGAACAACACATTTATAAAAAAATAGTTTCAACAAAAAATTGTAAGTATTGTGAGTTCAAAGATAAACCAGAATTATGTGATAGGAAAGCAAACTAATGGTATCAGGATACGACTTAAGAATAAACTTATCTTACTTCATAGGCAAATCTTATGAAAAAGAAATAATGAATAAAATTAATGAAGTTTCACAAAAGTATACAGAAATTAATGATGTTGCTTGGTATCAAATACTTTCCAAACAAGATTATGATAAATTTAAAAAAGAACTACCTTATTCAGGTCGTTGGTTTCATACTTTTGAAAAAGTTAGTAAAGAAAATTTACTAAAAGGTATTAATCATTTTGAGAGTATATTAGTTTATATTAATGAACCAAAAATAATCAAGAAGCAAAAAAGAAATGACGGATAATAAAGTTATAGTAGCAATACTTGGTTCTGATACATATGAAAACCTTAAAAAAATTAAAAACCACATTTATCTTTGGAGAGAAGATTTTGGAAAAAGTCTGACGATAGTTAGTGGTGGTGGTAAATATGGTGCTGAAAGATATGTAAAAGAAATTTGTTTAGAATTTAATATTGATTATCAAGAAATACCACCATTTCATTATAAATGGAATCAATATTGTATTTTACCTGAACATAAATACAATAAAAGATATAATATGAAACACTATTTCGTTCAGAATAAAATAATAGTTGATAGTGTAGATTTAGTAGTATTTTTTGAAAGTGGTGAAGAAACTACAAAAATAAAGGACTTAAAAAGATACACAGAAAAGCAAAAAAAATCACTCGTTATTAAAACTTGATGATATTTATTTACATATGGATATTACGAAACTAACAAGTGTAAAAATTTTAAATGAACTTTATGAAAAGTTCAAAGAAGAAGGTTCAGATTTCACACTTCAAAAATTAGTAAACAGAAGTATGGATTTGTATCTAAAAGATAAAAAATACAAAAAACTAATTACAGAACACGAAGAATTAATAGAAAGTGGAAGTAATTTATAGGAGTTAGAAATGGTTCAAAACAAATTGTTACAAGCGAGTATTGACAAATATAAAGCAGAAATATCAGAAGCACTAGCAACACTTGATGTATATTTTAATAAACCAGTCGCTATTGGGGAACACCCAGATTTATTGACTGAGATAGATAAATATGTTGAAAAGTTAGAAACAGCAACAGGAAAGTTAGAAACACTTCAAAGATATTTTGATGAACACGCTGATGTTGATACAAATAAAAAGTTATTAAAAGGATAAATAATGAAAAAAAAGAAAATCTTGTTGTTTTCTGATGATATGAGAATGTCATCAGGAGTTGGAACAATGTCCCGTGAAATTGTTATTGGAACAGCACACCATTATGATTGGATTCAAGTTGGTGGAGCAGTAAAACACCCCGAAGAAGGACAAATGTTTGACCTAAGTAAAGATGTCAATAAAGAATTGGGTATTGATAATGCAGATGTCAAAGTATTTCCTGTTTCCGGATATGGTAATCCAGATTTACTAAGACAAATGATTAACATACATCAACC
>LUMB01000070.1_pt1 | contig 15472 bp, 8 predicted proteins | sample 730021 | NCBI WGS metagenome assembly LUMB01 (sample SAMN03860274, study PRJNA289734) | marine metagenome | biome: seawater column; feature: ocean; material: water; isolation source: Red Sea water column Station 91 - depth 25m | place: Saudi Arabia: Red Sea | collected 2011-10-15 | depth 25 m
CCATTGATGTAATACCAGCTTCTCTTATCTTAGTGGAAACTTTTTTTGCGTATTCTTCGAAGTCTTCAGAAATAGGTATAACAACTGTTTGTAATGGAGATATCCAAAATGGAAATTTTCCAGCATAGTTTTCAATCAGAATACCTATAAATCTCTCAAGTGATCCAAATAATGCACGATGTAACATTACAGGAACTTTCTTAGTACCATCTTTATCTACGTATGATGCATCTAGTCTACCTGGTAAATTTAAATCAACTTGGACTGTTCCACATTGCCAATCTCTACCTATTGCATCTCTTAAAACAAATTCTATTTTTGGACCGTAAAATGCTCCCTCACCTTTATTTATACTATACTCAAGTTTAGAGGCTTTGACTGCCTTTAACAAAGATGCTTCAGCCTTGTCCCAAATCTCATCCTCACCAACTCTTACCTCTGGCCTATCTGCATATTTAAGAATTACATTTTCGAAACCTAGATCTTTATAAATTTCTAATATCAAATTTGTAACATTTAAACATTCACTTGTGATTTGATCTTCGGAGCAAAAAATATGAGCATCATCTTGAGTGAATGCTCTTACTCTTAATAGCCCATGTAAAGCACCAGATGGTTCATATCTATGAACTTTTCCAAACTCAGTAATTCTCAGAGGTAAATCTCGATAACTTTTAAGACCTTGATTAAAAACTTGTATGTGTCCAGGGCAATTCATTGGTTTAATTGCAAAAACTTTTTCATCAGGAGTTTCTGAGGTATACATGTTTTCCCCATATTTTTCCCAATGACCTGATTTTTCCCACAATAATCTGTCTAATACCTCTGGTGTGTTCACCTCTTTGTATCCGGCTAGGTCCTGTTTAGCTCTCATGTAATTAATTAATTTTTGAAATAACGTCCAACCTTTCTCATGCCAAAAAACTGATCCTGGACTTTCTTCTCTAAAATGAAACAAATCCATTTCTTTGCCCAATTTACGATGATCTCTTTTTTCTGCCTCTTCAATTCTTTTTAAATAATCGTCTAAATCTTTCTGGGAGGCCCAACTTGTTCCGTAGATCCTTTGAAGCATTTCATTTTTTGAGTCACCTCGCCAATATGCGCCTGAAACTTTTGTAAGTTTAAAGGCTTTGCCAATTTTACTAGATGATACTAAATGAGGTCCTCTACATAAATCATACCAAGTATCACCATGATGATAGACTGAAAGTTCTTCAGTTTCTGGAATACTCTCAATGATTTCTGCCTTATATTTTTCTCCAATTTTTTTAAAATGCTTAATTGCTTTATCTCTTTCCCATACTTCTCGTCTTGTTTTTAAATCTTTATCAATTATTTTTGACATCCTTTCTTCAATTTTTTTGAGATCGTCATCTGTAAAGGGCTCCTTTCTGGCAAAGTCATAATAAAATCCATTTTCTATAACTGGTCCAATAGTAACTTGGGTGCCTGGATATAATTCTTGAACTGCCATAGCCATGATATGTGCAGCGTCATGTCTAATAACTTCTAAACCCTCTGGGTCTTTTGCTGTAAAAATTTTAACGGAACAATCTTTATCAATCGAAAAATATAAATCTTTTAATTCTCCATTTACACTCATTATCAAGGCTTGTTTTGCTAGTGATTTGCTAATTTTTTCAGCAATCTCTAAGCCTGTCACTTTTTTAGGAAAATCTAAATTGTTTCCGTCTGGTAAAGTAATTATGGGCATTTAATTAAGTAATCTCTTATACTCTGAATAAGTAGAAAAACACATTTTTTCAACATTAAATTTTTTTATAATGTTTTTTCTTCCCTCCTTACCCATTAATTTTAAGGAAGTTTCGTCCATTGTCATTGCTTGAATGATTTTTTTACTCAATGAGCGAGCGTCACCAGATTCAAATAACAACCCAGTTTTTTCGTTTAAAATTGTCTCATTTGATCCTCCAATATTACTAGCAATGATTATTTTTTCCATAGATTGTGCCTCTACCGCAACTCTTCCAAAAGCTTCAGGTTCAATTGATGCTGAAACTATAATATCAGAAACTTTATAAGCTAAAGCCATATCCTTACAATGGTCTATGAATTTTACTTGATTGGTCAGATTATATTTTTCAATTAATTTGATAAGTTTTTCTTTATAAGAATCTCTTCCCTGATCACTGCCTAATATTACAACATGAAATGCTTCGTATCCTAATTCAATTTTAACTAAATTTATTGCCTCAATAAACAATTCTTGACCCTTCCATGACGTAAGTCGACCCGGCATAAGAATTATTTTTTTTTCATCAGTAATATTCCACTCATTTAAAAGTTTTTTTTCATCAGTTTCAATTTTGGTTGTTGGATCAAAATAATCTACATTTATGCCCCTAAAAATTACTAAAAATTTTTTTTTAGAATTCAGAAATTCCTGATAATTCTCTTGAATATGTGAAAAAATAAAGTTTGATCCTGCTATAACCAAATCTGACCTTACCATTACTGAATTATAAAATTTTTTTAATCTACCTCTAAAATTATAAGTCCCATGAAATGTAGTAACAAACTTTCTTCTAGTTAATTTTGTTGCAATTAAACACGACCAAGCTGGTGCTCGACTTCTTGCGTGAACAATTGAAATGTTAAAAATCAAAATTATTGCTATTAAAATAATTGAATTTATCAAAATCAATAATGGATTTTTACTATGAACAGGAAGCCTTATTAATTTAACTTTTTTTTTATCAATAAACTTAGTTAACTCTCCACCACTTGTAACAATGTAAGATTTACAATTATTTTCAGGTAAAAAATGTGCAATATCATAGCAACCAGTTTCTGCACCTCCGTAACCTAATTTTGGGATTACTTGCAAAACATTTAAATTAGATGACATTTAAAATAATTATATAATAATAGACAAAACTAATAAACTTTTATGACAAATTTTAATTACTTAAAAATTTCTACTACCAGAAAAATAAGATATTTGAAACTACATCAAAAAAATGCCACCCACATTGTTTTTTTGCATGGTTTTATGTCGGATTTGGAAGGTAAAAAACCTCAAGCATTTTTAAAATTTGCAAAAAAAAATAAATTAGGTTTTCTTGCTTTAGAATATTCAGGTCATGGTAAATCATCAGGAAAATTTATTAATGGTAATATTTCAAAATGGACTAGGGATACTACTTTAGTAATTCAAAAAGTTGTCAAAAAAAACGATATTATATTTATCGGATCAAGTATGGGGGCTTGGATTGCTTTAAACCAGTTTAGTCTTATCAAAAACAAAATTAAAGGTTTTTTAGGAATAGGTTCAGCGCCAGAATTTCTTGATAAACTAATGTGGAATAAATTTTCTAATAAAATGAAGATTGAAATCAAAAAAAAAGGTGTCATAAATTTAAAACATGGTGATTATGAATACCCAATCACTTACCAATTAATCAAAGATGGAAGAAAAAATAAAATTTTAAATAAAAAAATAAGTCAAAATATAAATGTAACGATGGTTCACGGGAGTAAAGATAAATCTGTACCTGTAATTTACTCAAAAAAAGTTTTAAAAATATTTCAATCTAAGAAAAAGAAATTAGTAGTTATAAAAAATGGTTCATTACTATGTTCTAGTACCAATTCTTTTAAAAATTTTGACCAATACTCAGTTTCAACATTTTGCCATACAACTGAATCCGGATTAACTTTTTTTTCAAATTCTTTTGATTTATCGTAAATAAAAGCCATTCCTCCTGTCATGCCAGCTGCAAAATTATCTCCAACATCTCCAAGAATTACTGCTGTACCTCCAGTCATATATTCACAACCATTTGAATCACAGCCTTCGATAACAGTTGTGGCACCAGAATTTCTTACCGCAAATCTATCTCCAGCTTGACCAGCTGCAAAAAGTTTACCTGACGTTGCACCATAAAGAACTGTGTTGCCAATAATAGTATTCTCATTAGAAATTAAATTGCTTTCATCAGGTAGTTTTATTGAAATGGTTGCTCCTGACAAACCTTTCCCAACATAATCATTTGCATCGCCTTTTAAATTAAGTTTAAGTCCTTTTGCTGTAAATGCACCAAACGATTGTCCAGCTGAACCTTTAAAATCTAGAGTTAAAAAATTTTCCTCTAATTTTTCATAACCATATTTTTTATATAAGTGATGTGAAATTCTAGTGCCTACAGCTCTATTAGTATTTTTAATTAAAAACTCGTTATTTATTTTTTCTGAGTTATCTAAAGCCTTTTCTATTTGAGGCCAAATTTCTTGATCCAGTGTATTAGGAACTTGATTTATTTCTAATACCTCACAATACCTCTTATTATTGCCAGGGTCTGCTTGGACAAATAATGGATTAAGATCTAAGTCATCTAGATTAGGCGAGGCTTTACTTACCTGCATTAATAAATCAGTTCGACCGATAACCTCATTTAAAGATCTAAAACCAAGTGAAGCTAAAATTTCTCTCACCTCTGTAGCAATAAATGTAAATAAATTTACAACTTTATCAGGAGTTCCAGTAAATTTTTCTCTTAATTTTTCATCCTGTGTACAAACTCCTACAGGACAAGTATTAGAGTGACATTGCCTTACCATAATACAACCCATCGCTACTAAAGCGGTAGTTGCTACACCATACTCCTCTGCACCCATCATAGCTGCAATAACAACATCTCTTCCAGTTTTAATACCCCCATCAGTTCTTAAAGTAACTTTATGTCTTAGATTATTTAATGTTAAAACTTGATTGGCCTCCGTCAGTCCCATCTCCCAAGGTATACCTACGTATTTTACACTTGTTTGAGGTGTAGCCCCGGTTCCTCCATTATGTCCTGAAATTAAAATTATATCAGCTTTTGCTTTTGCAACACCAGCTGCAATAGTACCAACGCCAGAAGATGCAACTAATTTAACTCCAATTCTTGCCTTAGGATTGATTTGTTTTAAATCATAAATAAGCTGAGCTAAATCCTCAATTGAATAAATATCATGATGCGGAGGTGGGGAGATTAACGTTACACCTGGCGTTGAATGTCTTAGCTTGGCAATCTCATCTGTTACTTTAAATCCTGGTAATTGGCCACCTTCGCCAGGTTTTGCACCTTGAGCAATTTTAATCTCAATTTCATTACAATTGTTTAAATAATTAACTGTTACACCAAATCTTGCTGACGCAATTTGTTTTACTCTCGAATTTGCACTATCACCAGAGTCCATAATCTTAAATCTATTTGCATCTTCACCACCTTCTCCACTACAGGATGCACCTTTAATCCTATTCATCCCAATAGCTAATGTTTCATGTGCCTCCTTAGACAATGCTCCGTGAGACATACTTCCACTACCAAATCTTTTTAATATTTTTTCTATTGGTTCAACCTCAGAAATTTGAATAGATGGTCCTAATTTTTTTTTTCTAAAATCTATCAAATCCCTTAAGTTAATTGGTGGCAAGTTATAGATTCCCTCAGCATATTTTTTATAAGCTGTATACGAGTTTGATCCTACAGCACTTTGTAATAAGTGGATTAATCTGCCCTGATATTGGTGTGTTTCTCCATTTTTTCTGTATCTATAAATCCCACCAATAGGTAAAACTGTATCGGTGCTTTCAAATGCCTCTTTATGTATTGCACGTATTTTTTTTTCGATTCCTGACAATCCAATACCAGAAATTTTTGAAGTCACTCCTGGAAAATAATCATCAACTATTGATCTGCTTAGACCAACAGTTTCAAAATTACATCCGCCTCGATACGAACTTAAAACAGATATACCCATTTTTGACATGATCTTTAATAATCCTGCATTCACTGATTTGATATATCTTTCAACACATTCATCAAAACTATACTGGCCAAATAACTTTTTCTCATGCCTTTGGTATAAACTATCAAAAGCTATATATGGATTAACTGTTGTTGCTCCAACACCTATTAATGTTGCAAAAGAATGGGTGTCCAAAGCTTCGCCAGATTGAACGTTAATTGAAACATACCCTCTTAATTTTTTATCAATTAAAAAAGTATTAATCGCACCAACGCATAACAACATTGGCATAGGCATCCTTGTATCTGAAATAGCTTTGTCGCTTAAAACTAATTGTGTTACACCCTGTCTAACGGCAATTTCCGACTCTTTTTGAATCCTTTTAATAGAGTCAAATAAACTTTGATCATTTGAGAAAGTACAATCTATAGAGACAGAGTTTTTTCCAAAAAAATTAATAAATTTGTTAAATTGTGAATTCGATAATATCGGACTATTTAAAACGTAAATATTTTCTTTAGTTAAAGTATCAAAATCTAAAATATTCCCAAGATTACCAAATCTAGTTTTCAAACTCATAACTTTATTTTCTCTTAAAGAGTCAATCGGTGGATTGGTCACTTGGCTAAAGTTTTGTCTAAAAAAATGATAAAGTGGTCTGTATTTGTCTGATAAAACTGCTAAAGGCGTATCATCACCCATGGAACCCGTCGCTTCTTTTGCATCTTCAGCCATTGGATGTAAAATTAGCTCTAAGTCCTCTAAACTTATTCCAAAAGAGTGTTGTCGTCTCCTTAGATCTTCACCATCAAAATTATGTTTCTCATTTGAAATGGATAATTTTTCATCTAAATCTATTATCTGAGAATTGAAATGCTTATATTCTTTTGCCAAATAGTCTTTAATTTGATTATTCGTAAACACTTTGCCTTTTTCAATTCTAACACCAATTATCTCCCCTGGGCCAAGTCTTCCTTTTGATAAAATTCTTTTTTCATTTAATTCAATCATTCCAGTTTCAGATCCGGCAAAGAGAAACTTATCTTTTGTTATTGCGTATCTTAAAGGCCTTAAACCATTACGATCATTTGCTGCAATGACCCATTCATTATCTGTTGCAGCAATAGCGGCAGGACCATCCCAAGGTTCCATAGTACTATTTAAAAAATTAAACAGTTGTTGATGGCTTTTTGGAAGAGTTTTATTTCTTTTTGACCAAGCATCAGGAATCATCATTAATTTTGCTAAAGGTGCAGGTTGGCCAGATTTATTTAATAACTCAAAAACATTATCTAGTGCCGCAGAGTCAGAAACTCCTTTTTGTATAACTGGCTTTAAATTTTCAACATTTTCAAAAAGAGGGCTACTCATCTCTTGTTCATGAACTCTCATCCAGTTTTTATTTCCTTTGTAAGTATTAATTTCACCATTATGGGCAACTGCTCTAAATGGTTGTGCCAAACTCCAGCTTGGAGCAGTATTAGTTGAAAATCTCTGATGAAAAATTGCAAATCTTGAAATAAATCTTTCGTCTTTTAAATCCAAGAAAAAATCTGAGATAGCCTCAGCTAAAAACATGCCCTTATAGATAATTGATTTAGAACTTATTGAGCAAATATAAAAATTATTTAATGATAAATTGAATGCTTTATTCTCAATTTTTTTTCTTGTTTCATAAATTTTTCTTTCAAGCTCTTTATCAAGCAAATTTTTATCATTCGATTTAAAAAGCACTTGAATTATCTCTGGCATAGTTTGAAAAGCTTTTTCTCCTAAAACTTTTGGATTAACAGGGACCTGTCTCCAGCCATAGATACTAAAATCGTTTTTAGTTAACTCACTTTCTACAATCGTTTTACAGCTTTCTTGTGAGGAGTAATCATTTCTTGGTAAAAAAATCATTCCAACACAAATATCAGAGCCATCATGTGTGTGACCTGTAACCTCTATTTTTTCAACAAAGAAATCTTTGGGAATTTCTAAATGTATTCCTGCCCCATCACCTGTTTTTCCATCAGCATCAACAGCTCCTCGATGCCAAACAGCCTTTAAAGCTTCAATTCCATATTCTACAACCTCTCTTGATTTTTTTCCCTCTGTTGATGCAATTAACCCTACGCCACATGCATCATGTTCCATTTCCTTAGAATAAACATTGTTTTTAGTAAGTAATTCTAAATTTTTTTTATATATACTCATTATGCTACTTTAGATTTTTTTAATTCGATATTTTCAAGATAAGATTTGATTGATAAAGCAGCATCTCTACCATCTTTAATTGCCCAAACAACTAAAGATGCACCTCTTACAATATCCCCGGCAGCAAAGACTCCTTTAATATTAGTTTCCATAGTGTCAAAGTCTGTTTTAATTGTTCCCCATTTTGTAACTTGTAATTCTTGTGCTTCAAATAATAATGGCAAGTTTTCTGGATCAAATCCTAAAGCTTTTATTACCATATCTGCTTTAATTTCAAATTCAGATCCTTGTTTAATTTCTGGTCTTCTTCTCCCTGAGTCATCTGGATCGCCAAGTTGAATTTGATCTACAATTAATTTTTCAATTTTATTTTTTCCTCTAAATTCTTTTGGACTAGACAACCAAACAAATTCAACACCCTCTTCTTCTGCATTAGCTACTTCTCTTGCAGATCCAGGCATATTATCTTTATCTCTTCTATATAAACATTTAACTGAATTAGCTTTTTGTCTTACAGATGTTCGAACACAATCCATTGCGGTATCTCCACCTCCAATAACAACTACATCTTTACCCTCAGCATTTAATATACCTTTATCGAATAAATCAACTTTGTCTCCCAACCCCTTTTTGTTTGATGCAGTTAAAAACTCCATAGCAGGAAAAATATTATCTAAATCATTACCTGGTAGATTAATTTCTCTTGGTTTATAAACTCCAGTAGCAATTAAAATTGCATCATGTTTTTTTCTCAATTGCTCTAAAGTTGCATCCTTACCAACCTCAAAATTTTGTTCAAATTTAATTCCACCATCTTTCAACAATTTTGTTCTCCTCTCGACCACATGTTTTTCTAATTTAAAATTTGGAATTCCATAAATTAACAAACCGCCCGCTCTATCATATCTGTCATAAACAGTAATTTGATATCCATTTTTCCTAAGTTGTTCAGCAGCTGCCAGTCCAGCGGGTCCAGCACCAATTATTCCAACACTTTGGTCTTTTTCGTGTTTGATTGATATAGGCTTTACCCATCCGTTTTCCCAAGCACTATCTGTAATATATTTTTCGACTGATCCAATTGTTACGGTGCCATGACCTGACTGCTCAATAACACAATTACCCTCACATAATCTATCTTGAGGGCATATTCTGCCACAAACCTCAGGCATATTATTTGTACTTTGAGATAATTCATAAGCTTCCTTCAATCTGCCTTCAGCAGTCAATTTAAGCCAATCAGGGATGTTGTTACTTAAAGGACAATGGACTTGGCAAAAAGGAACGCCACATTGAGAGCATCTACTTGACTGCTCTTGTGCTTTTTGAGTGATAAATTCATCATAGATTTCATTAAAATCATCTTTCCTATTATCAACTCCTCTTTTAGGTGGGGTTTGTTGACCTATTTTTACGAATTTTAGCATTTTATCAGTCATAAATTTTTATAAATTTATCGCAAAATATACATAGTTTTTATTAGTAAAAGAAATAAATAGGTCAGTTATTATTACCTAATTGCAATAATATTTAGCTTAAAATCTACTTAATCTGATTTTTGCATACCTAATATGATTAAATCGAATTGTTTAAAATGAATATTTTTTAAGCTACGACACATGTATGTTGCAAGATTTTATAGAAATTTTAATTCTTTCTGCTGTTCAAGGAATTTCTGAATTTTTACCCATAAGTTCGTCAGCTCATTTAATATTGGTATCAAATTTTTATGATTTAGAAACAAGTTCTTTATTAATAGACATAAGTCTACATTTAGGCTCATTAATTGCAGTAATTTTTTATTTTAGAAAAGAGCTATTTGATCTAAGAAATAATAATAGGTTATTAAGTTTAATAATTATTGGCTCCTTACCTTTAATATTTTTTGGATATATTTTATATTCCACCGAATTTATTCATCTTTTAAGAAACACAAAAGTAATTGCATTAACAACACTATTTTTTGGATTCATACTTTTCTTTGCTGATCAAAGAAAAATTGATCGAAATATTTCTACAGATTTAAATATTAAATCAGTTTTATTAATTGGTTTATTTCAAATATTAGCGTTGATACCAGGAGTTAGTAGGGCTGGAATAACGATTACGGCAGCAAGATTTTTGAATTTCAATAGAACAGACGCTAGTAAAATTTCTTTTAATGTATTTGTAATTTATCGGATAATTCTTGGCTTAATTTTATTTTATATAATATATATTTAACTTGCTTTCCTTATTAATGGAACTAATTGAGATAATAAAACTCCACTTAATATAAAAAAACAACCAAGTAAATTATTAATGCCTAATATTTGATTTAAAAGAAACCAGGCGGCAATTGTTGCAAACACACCCTCCAAAGAAAAAATTATTGCTGCTGGTGCTGGAGTTATATTTCTTTGAGCATAAATTTGTAAAACAAATGCAAAACCACCTGATAAAATACCAGCATATAAAATCGAGTCTATTTCATTTAATATATTAGCGATTACAAATTCTTCAGAAAATAAACCTATTATAAATGAGAATAGAGCAACTAGCAGAGTTTGAATTGCACCAATAGTCAATGGTAGATTGTACTTTTTGACAATCATACCAGTAAAAATAATATGTGTACTCCAAAATAAAGCTCCTAATACCACAAGGGTATCACCTAATCTTACAGTTGCATCTTGAAAATTTGTTAATAAATATCCACCAATTAAACATAAAATTACTGATGGCCATACACTCCAATGTAAAAAATCTTTTTTAAAGATGAAAATAATTATTGGGACCATTGGCACATAAAAAATTGTAAAAAAAGCAGCATTTGCTACATCAGTGTAAAGCAACGCAACCTGTTGTAATGCTGAGCCCAAAAATAATGATAGTCCGATTAAAAAGGACAGGATAACGAATGTTTTTGTATCAAACCTAAATTCTTTTTTTAGTTTTTTTGCTTCAAACATTAATGCTAAAGGAACAATTGCTAAAAAACCCACAAAAAATCTTACTGAATTAAAAGTGAATGGGCCGATGTCGTCCATGCCTGTATCTTGTGCAATAAATGTAGTCCCCCAAATGAAAGTGCATAATAGTGCACTAAATAATGAGAGAGTTTTTGACATATTTTTACACAGCTAATTTGTAAGCAAAATTTTTTCCAAGATTATCTTTCAAATCGTTGTTAAATCGAGCTGCTTCAGCTCCATCAATTATTCTGTGATCATATGATAAAGATAAAGGTAACATAGTTCGTGTAATAAATTTTCCATCAATAAAAATTTGTTTTTTTTGAGATTTGCCAACTCCCAAAATTGCAACTTCAGGATAATTAATTATAGGTGTAAAAAAAGAACCGCCAATACCTCCTAGACTTGTTATTGTCATGGAACCACCAAATAATTCTTTTTTATCAATTTTAAGATTCCTGCACTGATCACTCAATTTTTTAAGTTCGTTGCCAATTAATGAAATATTCTTATTATCAGCATTTCTTAGTTTTGGCACCATAAGTCCATGCTTCGTATCTACTGCTATTCCAATATGGTAATACTTTTTTAAGGTCATTTTTCCTTTATCAATTTCATCTATAGATGAATTAAAATTTGGAAATTTTTTAAGTGATGCAGTTAATGCTTTGACGATAAAAGCTAAAGGAGTAATTTTTTTTTTTTCTCCAGTGTAAATATCTGTAAGAGATGTTCTAAACTCCTCTAATTCAGTTATATCTGCTTCATCATGATTGGTCACATGGGGAATATTAGTCCAAGAATTCATAAGATATTTAGACGAAAGTCTCTTCACTCTTGGAATATCCTTTATTTCTGTTTTTCCAAATTCAGAGTGAGGATATTCTAGTTCTATCGTTTCATCTTTTTTGAATTCTTTTTCAGAATTTCTCTCAGGTTTATTTGCGACAAATGACTTTACATCACTTTCAGTTACTCTTCCTAGTCTTTCACTACCTTCAACTTTACTAATATCAACACCAAGTTCTCTTGCAAATTTTCTGACTTTTGGTGAGGCTGCAGTTTTTTTAGAAAAATCTTTTACGATAACATTTTTTGATCCAACTTCTCTTCTAATTTCTATTTTTTTTTCCTTAGTATTTTCTTTTTTAATTGTTTTTATTTCTTCAGTTTTTAATTGAGTTTCTACTTGATTGTCTTTTAATTCAATTTCTAATATTTTATCACCTTCAGAAACCTTATCCCCAACATTTAAATTTAATTCTGTAACTATTCCATTATGTAATGAGGGTATTTCAACACTCGATTTATCACTTTCAATTGTTATTAAAGGATCATTTTTTTTAATCTCTTGACCCTTTTTGACTATAATTTCAATAACCTCTACATCTTTAAATTCACCAATATTTGGAACTTTTATATCTTTTTTGGGCATTCTATAATTTTGTTGGCATAGGTTTATCAATATCAATCTTATACTTTTTGATTGCTTCTTTTGCATATTTTGATGCAATAAGCTGTTCCTTAGCTAAAATACTCAAACCATATGTTGTGATATGTTCCTTATCAACTTCAAAAAATTTTCTTAACTTCTTTCTTGTATCACTTCGACCAAATCCATCCGTTCCTAATGAATAAAAACTTTTATTTACGTATGGTCTAATCTGGTCAGAATTCATTCTCATATAATCAGAAGCTGCTAAAATTGGTCCTTCAGTATTACCCAAACATTTTTCTACATAGCTTTTTTTAGGCTCTTTATCAGGATTTAGAAGATTGTATCTCTCTACCTCAAGGCCGTCCCTTCTTAATTCATTAAAGCTGGTTACACTCCAAATCTCACTATCGATTTGATACTCATTTTGTAATATTTCGGCACCAGCTATCATTTCTCTTAAGATTGTGCCAGATCCAAGAAATTGAATTTTAGTTTTTTTATACTTGTTAAACTCCTTTATTTTATACATTCCTTTTAAAATACCATCCTCACATGATTTATCTTTTGGCATTTCTGGATGAGGATAATTTTCATTCATGGTCGTAATATAATAGAAAATATTCTCTTTTTTCTCATGCATTCTTCTTAAACCTTCTCGAAAAATGACTGCAAGCTCGTAGTGAAATGTTGGATCGTATGATCTGCAATTAGGAATAGTTGAAGCCATCAAATGACTATGACCATCTTGATGTTGTAAACCTTCCCCAGCAAGAGTTGTTCTTCCAGCGGTTGCTCCGATCAAAAACCCTCTGGACTGGCTATCAGCACCCGCCCAAGCAAAATCACCAATTCTCTGAAAGCCAAACATTGAGTAAAAAAGATAAATTGGGATCATTTCTATATCATGGTTTGTGTATGAAGTTCCTGCAGCGATCCAAGATGACATCGCTCCAGCCTCGTTAATTCCTTCCTCTAAAACTTGACCACTCTTTTCCTCTTTATACGAACTTAATTGAGCAGAATCTTCTGGCTCATATTTTTGACCTTCATGAGCATAAATTCCTATTTTTTGGAAAAAACCCTCCATTCCGAATGTTCTAGCCTCATCAGGTATGATTGGAACCAGTCTTGGTGCAACATTTTTATCTCTCAAAAGGTTTGTTAACATTCTGACCAATGCCATTGTGGTCGACATTTCTTTTTCACCTGTAGAAACTTTCATATTATCGAAAATATCTTTTGGTGGTGCTTTAACAGGTTTCGCGTAAGTTGTTCTTTCAGGAATAAAACCACCCAGTTGAATTCGTCTTTCATTTATGTATTTAATCTCTGGAGAATTTTGATCAGGCTTGTAGTATTCAATATTCTTAACTTGTTGATCTGTTAATGGAACATCAAACCTATCTCTGTAATACATTAAGTCGTCGATATCTAACTTCTTAGTCTGGTGAGTTGTATTTACACTCTCACCACTTTTGCCCATTCCATAACCCTTAATAGTTTTTGCAATTACAACTGTAGGACTTCCAACATTTTTAGATGCTTTATCATAAGCTGCAAAAACTTTATGAGGGTCGTGACCACCCCTGTTTAATCGCCAAATATCTTTGTCTGAAAGACTGGAAACCAACTCTTTGGTCTCTAAATATTTTCCAAAAAATTTTTCTCTCACATACGCACCGTCCCTTGCTTTCATTGCTTGATACTCGCCATCGACAGTCTCATTCATTGTTTTAACTAAATGACCTGTTTTATCATTGGCAAGCAATGGATCCCAATAAGAGCCCCAAATAACTTTTATAACATTCCATCCTGCACCTCTAAAAATTCCCTCTAATTCCTGAATTATTTTTCCGTTTCCACGAACTGGTCCGTCTAGTCTTTGAAGATTACAATTTACAACAAATATTAAGTTATCTAATTTTTCTCTTGCGGCTAAACCAATCGCGCCTAAAGATTCCGGTTCATCCATTTCTCCATCACCTAAAAATGCCCAAACTTTTCTACCTTCATCTTTGATGAGACCTCTATTGATTAAGTACTTCATGAATCTTGCTTGATAAATTGCAAGCATTGGACCTAATCCCATGGACACTGTTGGAAATTGCCAAAAATTCGGCATTAGCCAAGGATGAGGATATGAGGAAAGACCACCAGGGTTTACTTCTTGTCTAAAACTATCTAATTGTTTTTCGTTAAGTCTACCTTCTAGATAAGCTCTAGCGTACATACCTGGAGCGCTATGACCTTGAAAATAAATTAAATCTCCACCAAATTTATTATTTTTAGCTCTCCAAAAATGATTCATACCAACATCGTAAAGAGTTGCAGCAGATGCAAAAGTTCCAATATGCCCTCCAAGTTCTGGGAATTTTTTATTTGCTCTAACTACCATTGCGGCAGCATTCCATCTAATTAAAGATCTAATTCTTCTCTCTATGTTTTGATCTCCATTAGATTTTTTTTCCTCGTTAACTGGTATAGTGTTTATATAAGGAGTATTTTGCGTATAGGGTATATTGGCACCCTCCATATAAGCTTTGTTAATAAGTTCTTTAATTAAATAATGTGCCCTCTGATTTCCGTCTTTTTCTATTACTGCTGACAAAGACTCTAGCCATTCACTTGTTTCTAGTGGATCGATATCCCCTTCTTTAACTACTTGGATTATTTTTGGTTTTTCGGTCTCAATTATTTTTTGTGGAATATTTTGGTCCTGATGTTTTCTTAAAGTACTCTCAGCTTCTTGAATTAAATTTTCAGTTTCTTTTGGAACACTTTCTTTTTGAGATAATGATTGATTTGAAGAAATATTTATTAATAGATCTCCCTTTGAAACCTTATCTCCAACTTTAACATTTACAGACTCGACTTTGCCAGAAAATATTGATGGTATTTCAACACTCGATTTATCACTTTCAATAGTAACAACAGGATCATTTTTTTTAATATCTTGACCCTCTTTTACTAAAAGTTCTATAACTTCCACGTTCTCAAAATCACCTATGTCAGGAACTAACAATTTTTCAGTCATTTTTAAAAGTTTTATACATAAAAAAAATTTACTTAATCTTTAATTTTAACACATTCTATCCAATTTTTTGACACTCTTTATTGAAATACT
>LUMB01000169.1_pt1 | contig 14370 bp, 17 predicted proteins | sample 730021 | NCBI WGS metagenome assembly LUMB01 (sample SAMN03860274, study PRJNA289734) | marine metagenome | biome: seawater column; feature: ocean; material: water; isolation source: Red Sea water column Station 91 - depth 25m | place: Saudi Arabia: Red Sea | collected 2011-10-15 | depth 25 m
ATATGACCCAACGCGCAGCGGTTGTTTTGGGTCAGGGCAAGGCGGTATTGTTATAATCTCTTTTTCTTTATCTTTTGGAATTTCTGGCGGTTTTGTCTCTGGCGGTTTTGGTGTGTCTGCTTTTGGCTTTTCTTGTCCTTCTACAATCTGCAATTGATTCGGATTATATTGCATTGGAATATAAGAAGGCATTTTTCCATTAGGGCAACTGTAGAAAGCGCCGTTTGGATCATCCTCTATTATCTGTGTATTTTTTACAGAACTATCTCTATGAGTTTTAACACATCCAAGAATATCAATTGTCGGCGGGGCTATATTTAAAACATTTGATGGCGGTATAGATGAATTAATATTTATTGTCGAAATATCTGGAATTTTTATTTGTTTTATTTCCAATTATTTCATAGGTAAAGGAATCGAACCGCCTGTTGTTTTTGGTATTTGATTATCAAGCATTTTAGGCATCATCTGTTGTACGTTTGCCAATATTTCATTCATTACACGATTTTTTAGTTGCGGGGAGGTAACGTATTTATAACCGAAGTATGCACCGCCCAACATTGACGCGCTAATAATAAAACTTAAAATAGATAATATTTGAGAAATTTTTGCCATGAAATCAGCCCTAGCTCGTGCTTTAGTACCTGTAACAATTATAACCTTCTGCGGAATATGTGCATTGGCTCCTCTTTATGTAGGGCTGTCAATTATTTCTACCAAGGTACACCAGAAGTCTTAGTTGGTGTTTTTGATTCTGTTATCTGTGCAGCAATATCTGTTTCAATAGCTGTTACTTGATCAGAACCTATTGCAGCTTTTGCCCATGCGATAGCATCTTCTTTTGTTATATCTGCATATGCGGTAAAAGATCCGCTATCAGCTTCTGCAAGTTCTATTGAACCATATCTATAACCTTCATGTGATGTCTCACCGCTTCCCGCTTCGCTATCACTCGCAGTCCAGTGAATAGTAGTTACAACATCAGATAAACTTCCTACAGTTTTTGTTGCATCTAAACTAGCAACATCCCAAGTAACAGCCATGATAAAAAGTGTTTAGTTTTATTTTACTTTGATTCTACAGGTTGTACAACATCACTTAGTTTCTCAAGTTGTTTTAATGCCCCTTGATCTTCGATAATTGGTTGCATTAATTTATTTTTTTCTGCAACTTTTTCCTGTATTTCTCTTTCAAGTATTTGTGCTTTTGCAATGTTTAAATCAAGACGAGTTTTTGTTTCGTCATACAGTTCTTGTGGTGTTGTCATAAATTTTATTAAAGTTATCCAATAATACTAAGCTGCTTCTAATGCTGCAACTTTAGCTGATAATTCTTGTATTGCCGCTGTAAGAATTGCAATATAACCCGCCGACATTCCTCCAGTTGTTCCCATTTTCTTATTTGATTCATCATTACCAATATTATCAACAACATATTCTGGAAATATTTCTTGAACATTTTGTGCAATAAATCCAGCCTTCACACTTTCATTTTTATGTTTCCAATCAAAAGAAATTGTTTTTAATTTATTTACTTTTTCTAAAATACCAGATAATGGTTTTATATTTTTCTTATATCTTTCATCAGATAAAGTGGCCAACTGTGCATTTTCTGTACCATTACCAACAATTCCTCCCATTGGTTGCCCAAAATTATTTGCATAAAACTGCATAAATCTTGCGCTTGAACTTGTAGTTGATGAATTTTTGTTTATTACAACACCACAGCCAAAATCATTACTACTTGTATCATTTGCAGTTATAACACCTTGTCCACCACCTGATATTGCAGCAGAAGCGCAAAGTATTCCACTTGCTTCTGTGCTTGAAACACTTGTTTGACCTATAAGCAATTTTCCATCTGATCTAAGACGTACTTTTTCAGTACCACCAACATCAAATGTATATTGTCCAGCAGAATTGAATCTCATTTCTTGTGGAGATGTGCTATGAATATATTGAATTGTGCCATTATTAGCACTTCCATTATTAAAGAAAATATTTCCAGTCGCACTTCCAGTCAGAATTGTCATGCCATTACTGCCACTTGTAGCACCAATAATTAAATCATCAGCGGCAGAGTGAGCCGAACTTCCAAAAGTATTACCTATCATTGTCCGTCCCGAAGAGTCAATACGCATTTTTTCCGATTCAGTACCAATTTTAAATATTAATTCATTAGAACTATTTGAAAGTATGCCAGCCCTTTCACTTCCCTCGTTTGTTTCTCTGAATGTATATCCACCCGCAGTTCTTGCTATTCCAAAATCTTGTCTCGCACTAACCATGTCAGAGCCAATTAGAAATCTAGTACCACTTGCTGTATTTATTTGTAGTTTGTCATTTTGATGGTTATAAACTATAGCTCCCACACCAGAAGCATCAGGATCGCCAAATTTAATTCTTGCCAAACTATCATTTGCAGTTAATAAGCTCAAACCTACATTTGCACTGGCTTCTAATACTAATTCGTCAGCATCAGTAGCGGCAGTTAAAGTTCCCGCAGAACCGCTAAAAACATGAAGCAAACCCTCAGGCACATTTGTATTTATACCAACCTTATTATTACCAGCATCAACATAAAGTAAGTTTACCGCTGAACTTCCTTCAATTCTAAAATCTACATCTGCACCAGTTTGATTCACTACAAAAGCTGAATTAGAACAGCTAAACCTTTCAACACCACCTGTAGCAACATTAAACTCATTTGCTGCATCAGAAAAAATTCCGGTATCCAAGTCATCACGAAAAGCTAGTGCCGGAGCTGAATTTGAGCCATCTTCAAGAGTTAAAGTACCGTCTAATTGAAACAATTCTATCCATCCATCATTAGCAGAATTTCGTATCTTCATAACGCCCGCTGAAGTATCAGCCCACCATTGATACGCATATCGCGTTCCCGGCTGTGATGAATTTGAATTATTGCTTACGATTGCAGCAAGGGCATTGTTTAAGTCTGTACGAAATGCCGCCCCTGATTGGTTGGCTATTACATAATCATGTGTTGCCATTACTTAGTCCTTTTATTTAAGTATATATTAGTCGATAACTTAAATATAAACATATTTAACCACCTTTACCAAACCCAACCGCTGTATATTTAAAATTTAAATCTTTCAAACCGCTACTACTCCTTGTTTCAATAACAAACTGTGTTCCTGTGATTGAAGTTATGTTAAAAAAATCTCCACTTGATGCCCCTTCAAGAGTTATTCCAATAGTTGGAAGAAATTCAGTTGTTGAACCGCCCAAAGAACCAGTACCAGTGAAAAACGGGTCTGCGAAAGTAACTGTTTTCCCAGAACCAGTTGTTGCGCATTGACTTGCTATTGCTGAATTAACTGTTTCTGTTCTTCTTTTCAAACTTGCTTCATATCCAAGTTCTGTGACATTGATATTCTGTGCAGGGTCATTTGATGTCAGTTCAACTTTAAATTTAAATCCTCTAGCTCTATATTCTCCATTCGCAAAAGTATTAAATTGTGAGAAATTTGCCCCGTATGTGCAAGAAGTTCCACTTGATATTGTTGCGCTTGCGCTTGCGGTAACTGTAAAAGAGTTTACGTTTGGTACTGTTTGAATTACATAATTACCATCAGCCGCACTTCCCGCAGTGAAATCAATAACAACTTGATCGCCGACAGCATATCCATGCGCGTTTTTTGTAATTGTAATTGTTGTTCCACTTTGTCCATAGGTGGCGGCTGTTGATGTTGTCGTGTCCAATTCCGTTGTCGCGACTAGCAGTCTGGCGTTCACATCTTCGGCAAGAGTACCGTCAAATTCAGTCCATGTGTCAATATTTGCTGTTCTTGAATCAATTAGATCATTCGGTAAAAGTCCAGAAGTTACAAATCTTCTTTTTAAAGTAAGATTAAAAATTGCACCCATTTCAATAATATTTTGAAATTCATAAGTACCGCTTGAATTAATTGGGCCGGCAAAATCAATATTTGATAAATCATCAATATTTTGCGTTATGTCGTCAAATAGTAAAGTTCCATCTTCTGTGTCTTCTCTTTCTGTAAGTATTATTTGATTAGGCTGTGGGTCTGGTTGAGTGACAATTATTCTTGCCGCATTGTTTGATCTGCGTCCACCATCGTCAATAAATTTAATACTGTAAGTTCCCGTTAAAGCGGGGACAAGAGTTTCACTAATGTTACCTGAAAGTTTTGGGATAATTTCTGTTGAATTACTAAATGTTGCTATAGCAGGGTCTACAGACGGAGTATGCCTGACGGAAATAGACCCCCCGTGAGTCACATCAATATCTGTTGCAGGGTCAAAACGTAGTCGTACAAAGAGTTCTGAAACAGGTTCAACTGTCAACCCTGTCGGGTCTTCTGGCAAGGCTGTTTTACCAACAGCGTTAAAACTTAGATCATTAGAGGTTGCAGAAAGTTGCGCGTTTATGTTGTAACTGAAAACTTGAAATTCATATACTCCAAGTTGACTATTCAATATTTCAAAATCTGGACTTGAAACTTTTGTTGAAACAAAATTTCCGTTGTTATATCGATAATTAACTTGATATTCAACAACGCCAACTATTGGTTGCCAACTTAAAACAATTTTTGAAACCGCTTGATTGTTAATTGGAACAATAGTTTCTACCGCTGAAAGGTTAGAAGGCGGGGGTTGTAGTTCATTTAAGATCGAAACATTTCTATCTGGTAAAGTTGCCCCATCTTCAATAAACGCATATTTTGTGTCTATATAAGATAATGCTGTAATTGTATAATTTATTGAATCTGTTTCTTCGACTGTAATTACTCTAAATTTTTGCGATTCAACAGTAGAATTTTGAATTAAATAAATTGTGTTTGCATTTGGGGTTTGTGAAAATGCAGCTTCGACAGTTATAACTCCGTTTGTTATATCTGATATATTCTTTGTCTCGACTGAGCCATCTGGCAAAATTAAAGATAATGTCGGGCTGTTTGTCGTTGGTAAATCTGTATTTTCAGTGTCGTCAACTGTAACAACTGTTGTTGAAGTAACGCTTTTTAATCTTCCTGATCTTCTAACACCCGCGCGAACTGGGTCATTGATTTCTATAACAGCGCCCGGCCTTACCATCAACCCGCCCTCCATTGATGTTGTAAATGTCACTAGCTCAGATTCATTTGCTTCCGAGAACGCAATTGCCTTTGCCAATCTTTGCGCTTGACCCCGCGATGTACACGCGAAACCTTTTACTTGCTTAACAACAGTTCCAATCTTTGCTGAAAGTGTAGTATTTTCAAAAACTTCATAATCTATATCTTGCGAATCCATATTGTAATAACTGACTGATATTACTGAATGTCTTTGCTTCAAACTTGAACCAGAATAATTGAATCCATCGCTTGAAATATTGGCAAGTGAGAAAAGAAACGAGGAATCTTTTTGAGAATCTTGAGCCAATAATATAGAGCCGGTTGACCATATCGGCATACAGCGCATGACACCCGCAAGTTCATTTATCAAATCAAATGCAGAACTAGAAGATTGAATATTTACGTTGCAAGAAAATCTGGCTTCCTGTCCATTAAACCCATCATCAACAAGAGTATTTGCAAATTTTGATGCGGTTACAAAAGAAAATAAATCAAGGTTTGCATCTGCAATATGTGTTCCAAATCCGTACCTCTCAGTAGTGAGAAGGTCAAGCAAAATCATTGCAGGGCAACTTGTCCAAACCGCCGCGCCCATAACACCGTTAAAAATATATCCGTCTGGGTAGACAATCCGACCAGTTGCAGAATCAACAGTGGGAGTTCCAGAACCAGAAGCGCCAGCGCCCGGAATCCTTACTTTGATACCACGAATACGGAATTTCCGGCGGGGGATTGAACTGAACTGTTGAGAATCAAGCCTTATTGCGTTATATGCTGAGTTTGCATAAGTACTTGCATCGTCAATTATTTCTGCAAAACTTGAAAATTGAAAGGCGTCTATTAGTGAAGTATCTGTTGAATCTGCCGTAACTCTTATAACTCGTATATCTACAGGAAAAGAACCTGTAATTTTTACTGAATAATCTTTTTGATATGCGTCAGCGGTTCGACCTGTGATGGTATCTTCGATTACATCGGTGTATCCGCCTGAATTATATTGAACAGCAATTTTAAGTTGAACTGTTGAACCTAACAAATCGCCATCTGTTGTTGCTTTTTGTATTTGTGGAAATGTAATCGAAACTTTTACCCGGTCAACATCTGTGTTTGTTATTTGTCTTGTAACTGGCGAAGCCGCTGTAACTGTTACGCCGACAGGTGTTATTGAAGAAGAACTTTCAATTCCATCAATTTTTGTTTGATTTGCAGTACCGAAACGTGGCGTAAAGGTAACATTTTGAAAATTAAAATCAACATCCTGTGGATTTGATGAATTTGCAGATGCTTTTAAAATAGGGGTATCATTTAAAAAAACGTCTTTTAAATAAGCATTAATATAAGCGGCTGAAGTGCGGTCTGTTATACCTTCCTTTGAAGCGGTTGCAGAACCCTCGATCTCTCCTTCTGATATAAGATCAAGGAAAGTTGCAAACTGTTTGCTGTGAAGCGTATCAGGGGTTCTTGTCGGTTGTCTTGGGGGCGGTGGCGAACCTCCACCACCTGAACCGCGAATAATTTTTCTTTTATCTGTCATGCCTGAACTTGCTCCGTATCAATACCGCCAGAAATAACGACTGAGCCAGTGAAGATTTCTCCATATACAATTGGGCCGGGCGTTCCGGCCCGGCTTAAACGCGGGTCTTGTTCACTTGAAAATTCAGGCATTTTTGGAACTGGAAACAGCATCCCACTTACACCGCTTAGAACCATACTCGCACCTATAAGGCCAAGAGCCGCCGAACCATAAGCCCCCGCCGCATAAAGACCTGTTGCACCCATCAAACCACCTCCGCCTGCTAATCCCGCACCTGAACCGCCTGCAAAAAGACCCGCGCCCATCGGCGTGAACGATAAACCGATCAAGGCCACTCCAAGAAGCACTTTTCCGAAATTACCCCCCGAACCTGAAATAACAGGTACAAAAGATATATCTGATTTACCAATAGGATCGTGAAGCTCGTCCGCACCAATCTCTTCCTCATTAGTTATGACTTTATAATATCTATTTGCCATATGACTTTCCAGTTGCGGAAAATTATTGATTAAAAAACTTACAGCTTGCGCAACATTAGAAACATTTATATCTTCAAATTCTTTGTGACCGACTTGTTTTGCCAGTTCTCCATATAACTTAATTTTGCGAAGCATAACGTAACCTCATTCCTGTGCATTTTAACAACCAAGGGTTGTAAGGTTCTTTACAAGATAGTCTATCTCTTAAATGATGTATTACATCGCCATCTACAAAAATCGCCACATGATTCAACCCGACAGCACCAATTGACATAAATAATAAATCGTTATTTTTTAATTTTTCGTTGTTTTTTAATTCAACAAATCCTGTATCTTTTGCGCATCTTTCAAACATCGGGTCATCTTGAAATTCTTCGGGTGTTGTTGGTCTTTCCCAATCTCTTAGTTCTATATTTAATTTTTCTTTGTAATATCTGCGAACAAGCGACCAACAATCAGAAACACCCCAAACCCAAGGCAAACCAATAATATCTGGTTTATATCCTGACGGGGCATATTCGCCCCATATTTCAGTTTTAGGGTTGACAATATACCAAGGCAAGTTTGATTGCTCACAGCTTATTTTATCGGCTTCTGAAGCAACAGGCGGTGTTGTCGGGGGTGAATGTACTATTCCAATAATTTTTCCAAGAGAATCTCCCGCAACAAAATCTTCTGGATTCATTATGAAACATTGATGCGAAGTTATTGCTAAATTTTGACAAGGAAAATATTTTTCTTTCCCGCGAATATTTAACAAAAGACCGCAAGATTCTTTCGGGTCTTGTTCTTTGGCATGAAGCAGCGCGTCAGCCTTCCAAGTCATCCTGTAATCAATCCAATACTAGGAAATTCTGAGCGAGTACATTGACGTTTTGGCGCTCGAACTCCCGCCATATCAAAAACAGCCGCGAGTTCAAAAGATACAACAGTTCTATTTTCTGCCGATTTTCTATCAATAATATATATTTCTTGGGGAAATTCTGCCGTGTTGTCTGGGGTTCCGTATGGGTTTACATTGCTTGGAAAATTAGCGGCGTCAAGAAATCTTGCCTGCGTTCTTATTCTTTTAACAGTTGCGCCTGTCAAATCGTTTCCTGTTGTCGTTTGATTTACCAAAAGAAGTATTGCTGAAATGGTTCCAATTGCATTTGAAAAAGTAAGCGTTGGCCGTGGCAATTGACCTTTACCATATTGAAAACCTTCAGCTTGAACAGGAAATCTTGTATATGAATTACCTTGCCAAATTATTTCGCCATTATCTTTCAAACTTGTTCCCGCATGAAAACGATAAGTTGTTGTTGCGCCGTGTAATGAATTATCAAGTGTCAAGGTAAAAAGTTCAATTACCGCTGACGGGTTGACATTCTGTAATTCGCTTACAATTTTATCTGTACTCATGCTTCAAATACTTGTCTGAATGTAGCGCTGATTGACGCCCTATTGTTATATGGAATTGACTTCGACCAAGTTTCGCAAACAAATTTCTTTGCGCCTGACAAAGTAACAGAAACAGCTGTTGAAGTTATTGTTGCACTTGCGGCGGCTGTAACTGTAAATGTATTTGCATCAACCGCTGTTGCGACAGTATAAGAACCATCTGTTGCGCCTGATGTAAAATCAATTGTCAAAACATCGCCGATTGCAACGCCATGATTTGCAATTGTAATCGTGATTGTTGTTCCTGATTGGACGTAAGTTCCCGTTTTTGTGAAGCCTTCGCCGGGCGGTGTAAACGTAAAACTTTCTTGATCGTTTGCGCGGCTATCAAGAAACGCTTCGACAACATCAGATTCTGTTTCGCTCAATTCAAAACTTACATTGTAGACTTTCGGGTTTTGATTGCTTGCTAGTCCAAAAAATATTCTCTGTTCAAATCCATCTGCAAACCTTACTGTGCGAACAGCGGGCGCAGATTTTTTTGAAAAACCTTGATATGTGGGAGTAACAGAAGGAAAAGTTGCCATTTTAAGTTGCTAATAAACCTCCCGGCCTTTTTTGTTTTATTAATTCTGATTGTATCGCCGAAGCAAGAGCAACGCCAAGTTCTTTTCCGCGATCTTCATTTGCATTTGATTGCATACCTTCAGCGGAGACATTCACATTTATATTATTGACAATGCCACCACCTACGCCGCCGATCTGATTATTTGGAATAATAGTTCCCGCAGAACGAGGAACAAATATCTCCGGACCTCGCTCCCCTACAATTGAAGGCTTTCCAACAGGCGGCCTTCCTCCATTTGCAAACCCTAAAAATCCTCCTATTTTAGTTCCACCGAATAAACCAGTAAGCGCCATTTGAACTCCAAGTCTTAACAAGGACGATGCAAGATCATTAATAATTGATTTAGCCGCTTCTCCAAGGGTTCTTGTTCCCTCTATAGCACCAACTAGAGCATCAGTAATACCTGTTCCAATATCTTCTCCGATCTGTTTAAAAGCACCATTAATTTTTTTTGCGATTTCCTCTTGTTTTGTCATTATTTCAACTTTTTTCTTCAATAATTCTTCTTGTTTTATTAAATCTATAATTTGCTGTGCATCTAATTCGCCAAATTTTTCTTTTAATTCATTAATTCTTTGTTCCATATTAAATTCTTCTTCTTTGCCTGCAAGTTTCGCTTCCATCGCAGAAATATTTTTTAAAAGTGCAATTGTTTGATCGTTAAATGCTTTATCAAGAGCAAGTTGAGCATCCCTTTCTTTTTCGCCTTGTAAAATAATTGATCTTTCTTTTAATATTTCAAGTTCTCTTTCAAGACGTTTTGCTGTTCCTCGATCACTTCTGTTTGTACTAAGTTGTGATAGTTCAAATTCTTTTCTAGCTATTGCAAGTTTATTTAATGCAAATTCTGTTGTTTCTGCTGTTTCAACTATACCTTTAATATTATCGTCAAATGCTTTTGCAGCATCCGCCGCTTCTTTTGCCGCATTTTTATTGTCGATAAATTTTGCCGCTAAACTTCCTAAAACAACAATCGCCGCCCCGATACCTGTTTTTATTAATGCTATTTTTAAGGCTGAAAGAGCAATTGTCGCTTTTGTAATACCACCCGCGGCCAAGAATGAAGAAGCCGCAACTCCTTTCAAACCAGTTGAAGCCAAAGCTGAATTGATCGCGGCCACCTGAAAAGATGTCGCCAAAGTTGCCAATTGTCCAATTATTACAGGCGTTATAATTGCAACACCTTTTGCAGCAACAGCTATTGCCGTAAATATTAAAGTCACTTGACCCGCACCAGATTTTACAAAATTGGTTATTGCTTCGGTTACTTTTGTTAATGCTCTAATAACTGGTAAAACAGCGGGCGCCAATTGATCGCCAAATGCCCTTGATAAATTTTCAGCTTCATTTCCTAAATTTTTAAATACTTGTGTCGGGTCATTTTCTAACAATGCCTTCAAAGAATCCGCGCCATCAAGTTCAACTTTTTTTAAGGCTCTAATAACAACATCACTTGTTAATTTGCCCTCCGATGCAAATTTCTTGAGTTCTCCAATAGTTACGCCAAGTTCTGCCGCAATTGGTGCGAGTATTGTTGGAACCTGTTCTGCAATACTTCTAAATTCATCCCCTTGTAAACGTCCAGAACCTAAAGCCTGTGCCAATTGCCTGAAAGCGTTTGAACTCTCCATCGCTGACGCTCCCGCCAGTTTCGCCGCTGTATTAAATCCGATGAATGTTGTTCTGATGTCTTCAACACCAACGCCCAAAGGTTGCAAACGTGCAGTAATATTTGTAATTCCTTCAAGCGCTTCTGTTGCACTAAGCCCAAATAATTTTTGCGCTTCTGCCGCTATTTCCTGAGATTTTGCAAAAGTTCCTGATGCTTTCGTTAATAATCCAAGTCTGACATTTAATTTTTCAAAATTTGCTGATGTTAATATTGCCTGTCTTCCTAAAGCTGTGACCCCAACACCAAGAATTGCAGTTTTAAGACCGCCAAATGCCCTCTGAAGCCCCGATGATTGTTGTTGAACACCTTTTAACGCTCTTGTGGCCTGTGAAGCATCAACTGTAAGTTTTACATTAGCCTGTGCCACAAATCAAAAAAAGCCTTTATTATATATTACCTTCTATTTGCTCTTTGGCGATTTAATTCTCTTTTTTCTCTTTCATTCTTAACTTCATAATATGCAGCCCAATATATCAGTTCTTCTTCTGTAATCAAAGAACGTAATTCTTGAATTGTTTTGCCTAGTTCTGTTGCGAGAAAAAATTCAAAATTTATCCAATTATCTCGCGATATTATTTTTTTGCTGTATCAACATTCAATTGAATATCAAACATAAATAATTCAATTTCATTCAATACACTTTCTGGAAGTTCTCTTTGTAAATTCGGCGCGTCTGCGGGTGCAAATGCTTTTGACCCATCTTCTAATTCTGCATTTTTACAAAGAAGATAAGTTGATATTGTCAAAGCGTCATCTGTATTTGCCGCACCTTGAGCGCGGACACGATCATCCCTTGTTAAAGGCTTAAAATATAAATCAACAATTTTTTCTCCGTTTTTATTTTTAAATTCATATTTTCTTCTGGCCGTCATCTGATCTTTATAAGATTCAGTTAACAGATCAATCGTTCTTTTGTTTGGCATTGGTTAATTCGCTGACTAATAAACTCAATGTATCAGAGCGAGCTAGTAATTGCACCACTTGTAATAAAGCTGATATTTATTATTTGAATTTCGCCAAGTGTTGCGCCATATTCTGCCGATGTAATAATTCCAGAAAATCCAATTTTAGTTGATGACGCTGCAGAATCAGGAAATAATTCAAACAATGCGTCAGCGGCATCGCCTGTTGTTAATACATCATCAATAAATGATTCATAATCAGAGTTTCCAGCGGGGTCATAGATAAGTTCTGCGGAACCTTCGCCAGAAATCAATCCACCGATAAATGTTTTTGCAGTATCGCCATTTACTGTTGTCTCCATTGTGTCCTTAGTGATAGATAAAGACCAACTTCTAACACCTGAAACGTCAGCTTCAGTTCCCGCCGCATTGTGGAACATTATTTTGCCAACATCGCCCTTAATCGCAGCCATAACAAAAAAAAGAATTATTTATAAATATATTAACTCTTTTCTGAATTTTTTACATCTTTTTGTGAGTTTTGTTGACTCTCATAATATTTACGACATTCAGGATCCCAATAGTTTGCTTCCCTTCTTCCCTTGACAGCTTCGATTGCGTCAAGCATTTCTTCTGTGATCTCTAGTTTTGCCATTTTTAAAGTTCCTCAAAAATTTCAAAGGTCATCCGCAATTGCGTTTGAAACTGACCTTCAGGGTTTGGGTTGTCTACGACCTCCGGCCCGATAGGGCTATCAAAGATTACATTAGAAACCGTTATTCTATTATACAAATCCCGCAACCTTTTACCAATTGTATAGTTATCACCTGAACCTATTCCCTGCGGTGTAAAGATATTAAAAACAACAATTCCATTAACGCGATTCTGTCCGCTTGCATTTCCGAGAGTCAAATAATTACTTTCGCCGAATGTTGTAAGGCATTGAACAAAGGTTGTCACGGCGCTACTATCAAACGACATATTATGAAAAACAACAGGGATTGCGGGGCTACTAGCAAGCTCTGTCGCGACTCTAGCTTCAATTGTTGCTCTTACTGTGTTTAAATCAATAGCGGCCATTATTTACCCCTTATTTGTTTGTAAAGGTCTTGAATTTCGTTTGCAAGTTCTTTTGCCAATAAATCAAGATGTTTTGCTTTCAAACCTTGTTTGCTCCTATATGTACCGCCCCAAGATGGCGGCAAACTTGTTCCAAACATAACAGGTTCAGCATATGGAACATTATTGTGAATATGATATTTTTTTCTAAAATTTTCTTTTCCAAGTTGATAATTTAAAGCTTTTGGCGGTCTTATAACAGTTCCTTTACCAGAAGCGCCATATTTGCCTTCTTTGGCGGGTGCGCCGCTTTCTGCGTTTTCTCCTATCTGCCAAGAAACAGCAAGCCTTCCTGTATCTACAGGGGAGCCTTCTTTGACAATACGATCTCCTGTCAAAACAGTAACCGACAACAAAGTATTAATTTGTTCTTCTGAATATTCGCCAATCTGGTCAATTCGTATCTTTCTCATGTTCTTAAATAAAGGGTGTAAGAAATATCGGTTCCGCCTGATGTTTGAGTAAGGACGCGAATAATATTATGTACAATATTTGAAATAAGAACCTTATCTTTTGTCGTAGGTTTTGCCGTGACAGCCGCAGCCGATATTGTAATTTTTTTATCTTCCGCCTGAATAAGTTCATTTACTTCGCGCATATTTACATCTTCAAAGACAGCTTTGACAGTTGCATCGCTGTTCGATTCTGAAATAACGCCTGTTGTTGTATTGTAAGAACCCGCAGTAATAGTTCTTATTGTTACATCTTGTCCAAAGCCTTGAATTGAAGCAACATTTTTTATTGCTTTCTGGACGGCGCTCGCGAAGTTTGGCATTAGATTTTATAGGCAATACAAGCGCCACTACTCAAAGTGATACTTGTAAACAATCCATAAATAGTCTGACCCGCAAGAAAAGTTTCAGAATCAATTGAATTTCCTGAATAATTATGCGAAGCCGTATTGATTTGTGTATCTTCTTTAAAAAAAATACTTTTAAATCTGCCTGTGTGTGCGGCTGTGTCTGTGATTAGCTCCCCGCCAAGTGTGTAATCTGGGTCAGCGTTGTACATTGATTAACTCCTTTTGATTGAAATGTTACCCGGCCCACTTATTCGCAAGCCTGTGAAATAGCGTTCAAATAATGGCGGAACGCGATCAGCGCCAACGGAACCGCTGAATACGGGTTCAACAGCGACACCGCCAACGCCTACTCTTTTATAATCCTCTAAGCCTGATAAGCCAAGCCCATTTCTATTATTGTTTAAATAAACAGCTAATATTGCCTGCGCTCTTTTAACCTGATCTGGAATTTCTGTATCTGTAAAATAATCTGTTGAAATGCGAAAAGGAAATCCGACAGCATATGTATTTACATAAGTATCTGGTTTTCTGACTCCTGTTCGCGGCCATTGTAAAGCCTGCGTATCTGTTGCCCTTGCTCCAAGAAATCTTTCGCGATCAATTCTGATCGTACTTGTATATAAAGCGCGGTTTTTTTGGTCGTCAGTTGCAGAAGACCACGCTGTAACATCATCGTCCTCGACTAGACCTTCGATGATTGCATTTGCGTCTGTCAACGTCAAATAACTATTTGCTGTTGCGCTTCCCGCTGTT
>LUMB01000298.1_pt1 | contig 14115 bp, 14 predicted proteins | sample 730021 | NCBI WGS metagenome assembly LUMB01 (sample SAMN03860274, study PRJNA289734) | marine metagenome | biome: seawater column; feature: ocean; material: water; isolation source: Red Sea water column Station 91 - depth 25m | place: Saudi Arabia: Red Sea | collected 2011-10-15 | depth 25 m
TGAAATTGTTTTCATAACGCTATAGAGAGGAAGCACCATAAATGGCAATAAAATCTGGGTCATTGCAACGTAGGTACCTACTTTATTATACATCATCTCTGGCATGTTATCGTCTGCAACTAGTCCTATCATTACAAAGAAATCATTAACTATCCCCTGCTGTTGCAATAAAATCATCCAACTTGCAGTTCTTACCAGTAATGAAGTCCAGAATGGCAACAATACACAAATCATTAAAAGGTTGCTGTACTTCATGGGCAATGTTGCAAGCAAATGTGCAATTGGATAGCCCATTAAAAAACTGAATAAAGTAACAAAGAAAGCAATTTCTAAAGTCCTTAACCATAAAATTCTATGTATTCTTCTATCTTCACTAACTTGCTTTATACTTCCATCAGGTCCGTAATACATATCCATACCTTTTAAGTATTTAGCAGTTGTATATGGTGGTGCAGTTCTTTTTATTGCCTGCCAATATTCAACATTTCTCCATCTTTTATGAACCTTCATTATTTGCTCTTTAATACTTTGTCCTTCATCAATTTTGTTTCGTTGAACTTGTCTGAAAAGTTTTTTTATAATTGAGTTAAATCCATTCTTTTCTTTATTTAACCTTTGAGCTAGTTTTCCATGTTCTTTATTTTCGACTAAAATTTTAAAATCATAATAAAATCCAACAAATACATCCTCTGGCGGCATTTCTTTACCATCCCATTTTTCCATTGCAGAAAATGTTTTTGGCAACATATTTGTTACCATCTTATCGTCTATGCTTCGCATAAACATATCACCAATAGGAAGGATGTATGTGATTATTAAAAATAGTAATAACGGGACAACCAGTAAAAAAGCTTTTATTTTATTTTTTCTTTCAGCTTTTTTTAAGCTATATTATATCAATAATATCTTTAAATTAAATTTTTAATTTAAAGTTGCTTTCATTGCTTCCCATTTTTCACCTATCTCAGTGCCGTTATCAGCCCAATAGAATGGATCAACTAGGAAGTAGTTTTTAGTGTTAGCAGGAGCTGTAGGCATTTGAGGCATCATTTCTGTTTTACCATCTTTGTACCAAGGCTCACCTGCTTTAATGATATCTAGAGAAGATTTTCTCCAAGGTGCATATGCAATATACTTAGCACTTCCAGCTAACATTTCAGTGTTAGTCATCATTGCTAAAGCTTTCTTAGCATTTGCTTCATCTGGACCACCTTTAACAAGTGCGAAATACTCATAGTCAAGACCTTGACCATCCCATACTTGTGCTATTGGTGCGTTCTCTCCAACTTCAGCATTAAAGAATCTTCCATTCCAACCAGTTGCCATAACAACTTCTCCAGCAACTAATAGTTCTGGTGGTTGAGCACCAGCAGACCAGAATACACATCCTCCATTTGGATCTGTGCAAAGTTTTTTGATCTTGTTCATTGCTCTATCTACTCCACCTTCTTCTTCAAGTCTCTTGTAGATTAATGCTCCACCTTTACCCATTTTTACACCATCTGCAGCTAAAGCGATCTCTAAGTTTGTTAAAGCGCTTTTGTAGATAGCTCTTTTTCCTGGGAATTTTTTAGTGTTAAAAAAGTCCTTAATTTTTGTAGGAGCTTTTTTTCCACCCCAAGCTCTTGTGTCGTAAGCATAGTTCCAAGAATATAAAATATTTCCTACAGCACATTTACTAGGCATGTCTGTGAAAAAATCTTTACTTGCAGGCGTTCCATCTGGAGCAGGCGGGAAGTCTTTGTCAAAATCAAATTCAACAAATAAACCTTCGTCGCATCCAGTAATAGTATCCATTGCAAATACGTCGATTATATCCCACGTAATTTTGCCAGCCTCTTTTTGTGCTTTAATTTCTGATAGTCCACCAGAATAGTCTACCCAATTGATAGATATTCCAAGTTTCTTAGCAGTAGGATCACCATATCCTAACTTTTGAGACTCAGTATAAGCTCCACCCCATGATGCAACAGTTACTGCAAATGCTGATGAAGTTATTGAAAGAGCAAAAGATAGAACTAAGTAATAATTTACTAAGTTTTTTCATTTTTCCTCCGTTTAAACGTTAATATAAATTAATTTATATAACCAAAAGTACAACAAATAGGGCTGATGAAGTCAACAGCTCATTTTTACGATATATAAAGTGAAAGTTATTTTGGATCTAATGCTCTAGCGTCTTGGCTATTCCAGCCAATATTAATTTTATTGCCAAGTTTAATATCTAAATTTTTTGAACTGTTTGGAACTTTTAAAATAAATTCAGAATTGCCCAATAAATTTAATCTAACTCTTGTATGGTCTCCATGATAAATTACTTCTTCAATTGTTCCAGCATGATTGTTATCCATTTTGTTTTCCGGATTTATTAAAGCTCTCTCTGGTCTTATTGAAACTGTTGTTCTATCCCCTTTTGATTTTACTGAAATTGGATTTGCAAGTATTTCTCCATGGCTTAATTTTACTTTACACGATCCATTTGATATATCGACAACTTCTCCACCAAATGTATTGTTTTCTCCTATAAATTCTGCAACAAAAGAATTTACTGGTTCTTCATATAATTTATCTGGTGATGATAATTGCTGAACTTTTCCATCATTAAAAACTGCAATTCGATTTGACATTGTTAAAGCTTCACTTTGATCATGTGTAACATATACAACTGTTACACCTATACTTTCGTGAATATGCTTAATTTCATATTGCATACTTTCTCTTAAATTTTTATCTAACGCACCTAATGGTTCATCCATTAAAACAACAGCTGGATCAAAAACTAATGCTCTTGCAACAGCAACTCTTTGTTGCTGACCTCCTGAGAGCTGTGCAGGCATTCTATTTTCAAATCCAGATAGCGAAACCATTGATAAAGCTTTATCAACTTTTTTATCTATATCGTCTTTAGAAATTTTTCTAACCTTTAGTGGGAATGCTAAATTTTCATAAACGTCGAACTTAACGAATTCTTGGTTTTTAGACATGAGCAGGATTTAAAACACTTGTAGGTATGATTTTCAATAGCTAATTAACTCTTTATATGTAGCTCTTTTGGAAAATTGCAGAATAATTCAGAACCATTCTCCGTAACTCTTATTGACTCTGATGCTTCAACACCCCAATCACCAAACTGCATCACAGCAATCATATGAAAACAAACATTTGGTTCAAGAACTGTCATATCACCTTTGTATATATTTAATGTATGCTCTCCCCAATCAGGTGGATAACCAATTCCAATTGAGTAACCAGTTCTAGATTTTTTTTCTATTCCATATTTGTCTAATACTTTCCAAAATTCTTGTGCAACATCATCTGCAGTGTTACCTGCTTTAATAACGCTTATGCCTGCATTCAACGCCTCTATTGTTTTATTCATTGTATCAATTTTTAATTGATTAGGTTTTCCAAGTAATACGGTTCTGGCCATTGGAGCATGGTATCTTTTATAAACACCAGATAATTCAACAATTGTTGCCTCCCCTTCTACAAATTTATCTTGAGTTGCAGTCAAATGTGAAGCTGAAGTTCCTTTTCCGGTTGGAAGTAAAGTTGCAATACTTGAATATTCACCACCAAACTCCTCTGTTCCATAAAATAAAGTTTTTTGTATTTCACCAACAGCATCACATTGCCTTACTCCTGGTTTTATAATTTCCATTGCTGTTTTCATGCCTAGTTCAGATATTTTAGCAGCTGATTTCATAAAATTAATTTCGGTATCAGATTTTACTAACCTTGCCCAATTTACTAATCTATCGCTGTCTTTAATTTTAGCGTTGGGTAATCCTTGTTTTAATTTTTCATAACAGAACGCTGTGAAATAGTGGGCATCCATTTCAACTCCAATTGTAAGTTTATCCCAATTTTTCTCTTTAATTATTTCTACTAAATAATCGTAAGGATGTTTTGGCCATTTATGAATATAATTTTCATCATAAACTAATACACTTTCATTTTTTAAATATGTTTTTATGTAAGCTCCTCCGGCATCTTGGGCTCTAACAAAACACAGAGGTTCTTCTGCATCTATGTGTACGATTGCACATTGGGCATAGTAAAAAGACCAAGCATCATAACCTGTTAAATAATTCATATTATTGGTATCATGGGAAATTAAAAGATCGATACCTTTTTCTTGCATCATCTTTTTAACTTTATCTAATCTTTGTTTGTATTCTTCTTTGGAAAAGAGCATCTAATTAGTTTGGAATAATTTTCCAAACCCCTCTACTGAATTATTTTTTTTGATTTGAACTAAGGTGTCCCAAATCAAAGCCTGGTTGCTTGATAACACAGTAGTTTGTAAATTTTTTTCTAATTTATCAATTATTGGTAAAACAGGTAAAGCGGTGCAAGACACAAATAATGCATCTGCTCCATTAAGATCTAATTTAGATAAAACATCATAGAGATAATTTTGATCAACTTTGCCTATGTCATAATCTGCTTCAATATCAAAATAAGAGTTTGAAGTAATTTCAAATCCTTCAGATTTAAAATATTCCACAACTTCATTGTTAAGTTTTTTGCTATAAGGTGTAAAAATACAAAGTTTTTTAATATTTAATTTTTTTAATGCTTTAATAGCTGCAGTACTAGGTGTTGTAACCTCAGCCATTGGTTTTGCAGCCTTTACCTTTTGCTTTATGGAATTATATCCTGCTGCAATAGTACCAGAAGTGCACCCATAAACTACACAATCGATATCTTGTTCAGGTAAAATATCCTTTGTAACCTCGGTTACTTTATTAGACATTTTAATTAGATTTTCTTTTGTAAGTGGATTGTAACATTCAATACGATTAACAAAGAAATCAATTTCTCGATCTTTAATTACATTTATGAAATCTCTCTCAATCATAAAATCACTTGCGAGTGCAATTAGACCAACTCTTGGGTTTGATTTGGTAATGTACTTTGGTTCTATTTTTGTTGAATTCATATTTTAAAAGGTGAATATACCATAAGTTCTTTAATTATCATTAATATTTAAAAACTATATGAATTTAAAAGATACTCTAGTTGCATCTCTGGTACCAATTTTTTTAGGCTTTGGTTTTGTAATTGCTAAACCAGCATTTGAATCTTTTCCCCCAGTATTATTAATGGGAATAAGATTTATATTTGCAGCTTCCATTTTAATTTGGTGGTTTCCAATACCAAAAGGATATTTAAAAAAAATATTTATAGCTTCTTTTATCGCTAATACTTTGCAATACAGTATCACTTATACTGGTCTTAATTATATTGATGCATCTGCTGCTGTGCTGTTGGTTCAAACAGAAGTCCCATTTGGTGTTATTTTTGCTTATTTTATGCTCAAAGAAAAACCAACTGTTAGAGCAATAGTTGGAATTGGAATTGCGTTTATTGGGGTTTACATTTTAACAGGATCTCCAAATCTAGATGGAAAATATTTTGGTATAGGATTAACAATTTTAGGTTCAGCAATATGGGCACTGGGTCAAGTTATTGTCAAACCGTTAAGTAAAGAAATTAATCCATTAGCACTAGTAGCCTGGCTTGCATTATTTTCGGGCCCGACTTTAATTTTTTTATCAACAATAATTGAGGGGAATACTATCGATCATTTAACAACAGCTAAATTTAATCATTGGATGATTGCATTTTATATTGGTTTTATCATGCAACCAGTAACTTATGGTTGTTTCTATTACGTATTAAAAAATAATCCGTTGTACAAAGTTCTTCCAATTGTAACTATGGGTATTCCACCAACTGGTTTGCTTGCAGCAATTTTTCTGCTCGGTGAAAAGCCAACAACAGAACTATTTATAGGCGGAACTGTAATAATTTTTGGAGTAATAATGATTTTATATAAAAAGAAAGGTGAGGTTTAATTATGAAGGTAGGTTTTATTGGTTTAGGAAATGTTGGGGGGAAACTTGCTGGAAGTTTGTTAAGAAATAAATTCGATTTAACAGTTAGAGATTTAGACGAAAATTTAACAAAACCTTTTGTTGAGCAAGGAGCTAAATTTACAAGTACAGCTAAAGAACTAGCAGAAAAAGTTGATTTAATTATAACTTGTTTGCCATCACCAGAAATATGCTCAGAAGTTATGGAGGGAAGTAATGGAATTTTAAATGGATTATCTGAAAATAAAATTTGGCTAGAAATGAGCACCACTGATGAGGCTGAAGTTAAAAGAATAGGACAAAAAGTAATTGAGAAAAAGGCTATTCCTTTAGATGGTCCTGTAAGTGGCGGATGTCATAGAGCAGCAACTGGAAATATTGCAATATTTGTTGGGGGAGAAAGAGAAGCTTTTAATAAAATATTACCTGCCTTAACTGTAATGGGTAGAAAAATTTTACATACCGGCGAACTAGGCAGTGCATCTGTTTTAAAAGTAATTACCAATTATTTGGCTTCTGTCCATTTGGTTGCGTTAGGTGAGGCATGGACTGTTGCTAAAAAATCAAATTTAGATTTAACAAAAGCATATAAAGGTATAGCAGTTTCATCTGGCAATTCTTTTGTTCATGAAACTGAAAGCCAGGTAATTTTAAATGGCTCCTATAATATAAATTTTACAATGGATCTTGTTTTAAAGGATACAGGTTTATTTGATGAGTTAGCAAAAAAACTAAATGCTCCATTAGAAATTTCTCCAAAGATAGTTGATATATTTAAAGATGGGCAAAAAAAATATGGCTCTAGAGCTTGGTCATCTATGATTGTGAAAAGAATGGAAGATATAAATCAAATAAACTTTAGAGCTGAGGGATTTCCAGAAGAATTGGTAGATAATGAGCCTGAGAAAAGAGGTCATGAAATATAAATTCTTTATGTTCGATTTATGCATTTAATTCATAGAGGAAAAGTCAGTAAAAATTATCACGAAAATCTTCTTAAATCTTTTGAGCAATCTTTTAAAAAGGGTTTTGGCATTGAAACAGACATTCATGCAACAAAAGATAATGAATTTATTTGTTTTCATGATTTTACTTTAACAAGGATATTTAAAAGAAAAGAAAGTGTAAAAAACTTAAGCTATTTAAAGATAAAAAATATTAGTGAAAAACAAAAAAAACCAGTTCCTCTTCTAAAGGAACTCTTAAAAAGCTCTAAAAATAGATACTTTTTATTTATTGAGATAAAGCCAATTTTTTCAATTAAGCAGTTAAAGAAACTTTTAAATGAAACAAAAAAATATAAAAAATGTGTATTTATTTCATTCAAACACAAAAATATTTTTAATATTTTAAAATTAAATAAAAAAACTAAAGTAGGTTTGTCATTTTCTCCACCAACTAGTGTTCGATCAATAATTCAAAAATCAAAAAATAAAAAAATTGATTGTTTAATTTTAGATAAATTCTATTTGAAAAATAAAAAAATAAATGAAATTAAATTAAATAAATATTTCTATACTGTGAGGAAGCGTTCAGAATTTAAAAAGTACTCTAAAGAAAATAATCTTATATTTGAAAATATTTAATTTTGTTTAAGGTAATTTAATCGTCCAATAATTTCATCTCTATCCATATAATAACCTTGAAGATGTCTATGTCCTGAATTTGGATCAAATTCAGTTCTTCCATGAAGCAATCTTCTATTATTAAATGAAAAAATATCACCTGGTTCTAACCTAAAATTAATTTGAAATTCAGGATCATGCAATAAGTTGCCAAATCTGTGATGTGCTTTGTAAACAGAATCCATTTGGTCTGGATGACAATCCAAAGCGTCTAAAGTTGCAATGCTATATCTGATATCGTTATAATCTCCATCTTTAGTAAGAGATATTGCTGTTCCATGAACACTTCTAATTGCTTCTTGAGTATAATCTTTATCTCTAAATTTTAGAGGTGTATTAACTAAAATATCAAATACATCTTTTTCGTTATTTCTTAAATAATCTGCAACTGCAAAAGCATCTACAGCAGATGAGTCTCCACCTTTTGCAGAATTAACCAAACAATGTAAAAATTGGTAACCTGGTGGATTTTCAAACCAAGGTAAATCCATATGATTTCTTAGAGCGTGCGCTGTGTAAGCTGAATTATTAGGTTTTGGAATATTGATAACCTCAAATGGAGTTTTAAAAAAAGTTTCTCTAGTATGACTAATTCTATTTAAAACCTTCAAACCTGAATTTTTTTCTACAGGTGCATTTTTAACTATTGCAATTCCAGTATAATGTAAAAGTTCTAACCATTTTATTAATCCAGCTTCTGAATTAATAATTTCATCATGTTCTATTTGAATTGTTTCTAAATTTTTTTCTAATGAGCTATCCCAAAGTTTGTAAGGTGAGATATATTTTTTTTTGTTTTTGATTGTATAACAATTTTCTCTAAGCCATTTTGGATCATAGTAACTAGTATGATCGCCCTCGCTCCATTCAATTTCAAGTTTTCCATCCGAGCTTACATTATATTTTTTTGGATTAATATTTTGTGATACTTCAAGAATGTTGAACATTCTATGTCTTGAATCTTTATCGTGTGCAGTAGGACAGTTATCTCTTAACCATAAATAATTAAATTTACTTTCCTCACCATCACTCCAAACTACTTTCAAATAAGTTGAGTTTTTTTCTAATTTAGAAATTGACTGCATACTTATAATGTTTTCAATTCAATTAATAGTTGTAATTTAATTTTAGAATTTTTTAACAAAAATTTTGTAAAAAAATTAATTAATATTGCTAAATAAAAGTCTATCTTAAATACGAAGAAACTTTACAAAGGAGATCTCCAACTGTTAGAAATGTCGAAAAATAATGTCAAAAATAGAAATTAACAACGTTTATAAAATATTTGGACCGAAACCTAATCAAGTCTTGGAGATGGTTAAAGGTGGCTCAGGTAAAGATGAAATTCTAGAAAAAACAGGACATACAGTTGGCTTAGATAATGTTTCATTAAAAATTGAGGAAGGTGAAACCTTTGTTTGTATGGGATTATCGGGTTCAGGAAAATCAACTCTTATAAGACATTTAAATAGACTAATCGATCCTACCGATGGTGAAATATTAGTTGAGGGCACAAATGTTATGAGCCTTAATAAAGAAAAATTAATTGAATTTAGAAGACACAAAATGAGTATGGTGTTTCAAAGATTTGGTTTGTTCCCACATAAAACTGTTTTGCAAAACGTTGGCTATGGACTTGAAATGCAAGGCATTGATCCTGAAAAAAGAAATTCTGTTGCAATGGAAAAAATAGAAGCTGTAGGCTTGAGTGGATTTGAAAACCAATATCCAAATCAATTATCAGGTGGTATGCAACAACGAGTTGGTTTAGCGCGAGCTTTAGCAACTGATACTGACATCATGTTAATGGATGAAGCATTTTCTGCATTAGATCCATTAATTCGAAGTGATATGCAAAAACAATTATTAGATCTTCAAGCTCAATTGAAAAAAACAATAGTTTTTATTACTCACGATTTAGATGAGTCATTGAGATTAGGAGATCATATTGGTATTTTAAATGCTGGAAAACTTGTTCAAGTAGGAACCCCTGTTGAAATTGTGATGAACCCAGCTGATGATTATGTTGAAGCATTTGTAAAAGATGTAAATAGAGCAAAAGTTCTTAAAGCAAAAATAATTATGAAAAATGCTAATAAAGTTAATGGAATTGATAAAAATAATCTTATTAAGGTCGGTGAAGATCAATTTATTGAGGAGTTTTTACCTCAAGTAGTTTGTACCAATGCAAATTGTGAAGTAGTAGATAAACAAGGAAATATTAAAGGATATATAACAAATAAAGAATTGCAAAAATCTTTAACTAGATCATAATATCCTTATATGTCTAAAAATTTAAAAGACATTATTGATTTAAATAAGTACCCTATCCACGATTTAAATTCTCCAAAAATTAAAAGTATTATAGAAAAATGTAAAAGTGATTTAGAGCAAGATAGTTGCTCTACTCTACCTGACTTTATTTTACCTAACTCATTAAAAATAATGAATAATGAATTAGAGCAACAGTTAAATAAAGTTTATATGTCTAAAGAAAGTATCAATGCTTATCTTTATGCAAAAGATGATCTGTCTTTACCAAAAGATCATCCAAAAAGAACTTTTATGAATAGATATAATGGATATTTAAATTCTGACTGTTTTCCAGAAAATTCTGAGATGAAATTTTTATATGAAACTGAAGAATTATTAAATTTTGTATCTGCTTGTTTAGGCGTTTCACCTATTTATAGATGGGCAGATCCTTTAGCATGTCATGCTTACAATGTGATGAAACCCGAAGGTATTTTGCCTTGGCACTTTGATAGTTGTGAATTTACTTTAAGTTTAATGATACAAAAACCTGAGAAAGGTGGCATATTTGAATACTGTCCAAATATAAGAGAACCTGGAAATGAAAATTTTGAAGAGGTTAAAAAAGTATTAAATGGAGATCGGTCAAGAGTGAAACAACTTAAACTTGAGCCTGGTGATTTACAAATTTTTAAAGGCAGATTTACATTGCATAGAGTGACCAAAATTGAGGGAAATTCATCGAGATATATGTGTATCCCTGCTTATGTTTTGGACCCCCACAGAGTAAATACACCTGAACATTCAAAAGCAATTTATGGAAAAGCACTTCCAATACATTATGAGAGAAACACAGCAAGATCAGATGGTCTTGCAGATTAATGTCTCAAATAAATAGCCTATCAGATATTACTAATAATGGTTTATGCATTGGCTGTGGAATATGTCAAAGCCTTGTTGGAACAGATAAAATTTCTATCTCCATGTCTGAAAAAGGAAGACTAGAGCCAGAAGTAATCAAACCCTTATCTAATTTAGAATTTGAAAAAATAAAAAAAACATGTCCAGGAGTTATTGTTGAAGGGTTGCCACAAACAGAAGTAAATAATAATTCAAAGCATGATTTAATCTGGGGGTATTACAATTCTTTATTTTATGCTTGGTCTACTGATAAAGATATCCGGTTTCAAAGCTCCACTGGAGGTTTATTGAATGGTTTATCTTTATATTTATTAGAGACAAATAAGGTTGATTTTGTTCTTCACACCGCAGGAGATCCTGATAACCCAATGAGAAGTCTTCCTAAGTTTAGTTATACCAAAAAAGATTTATTAAATTGTGAAAGTCGATCGAGATATGGGCCTGCTTCACCTTTAAGTAGGTTTAATGAAGCTTTAGATACAAATAAGAAATTTGTATTTGTTGGAAAGCCATGTGATATCTCTGCTATAAGACAACTCTCTAAAATAGATGAAAGAGTAAATAAACAATGTTTGTATTTGTTAACACTCGTGTGTGGTGGATCAACCGAATTTACTAAATCTCAAGATTTTATAAACAGCTTTAAAGTTAAAGAAGAGGAATTAGATATATTTAGATATAGAGGATATGGAAATCCTGGACTTATGTATATTAAAACAAAAGATGGTAGAGAGCATGATAAAGAATATAATTCCTTTTGGGGTGATGAAAGCAATTGGAGAGTTCATTTTAGATGTAAAATCTGTCCAGACGCAATAGGAGAATGTTCAGATTTAGCAGCTCTTGATACATGGAGCGGTGGATCACCAGCTGGAGAAGATGAGGGCTTTAATGCTGTAATTGCTAGAACAGAAAAAGGGATAAATTTATTAAATGATGCAATTAAAGCTGGCTATATTGAAAAAGGTGATGATTTAAATATTGATGATATTAATGATTTTCAGCCTCACCAACTAAATAAAAAAAAAGCTGTTTATGCAAGACATCTTGGATTGAAAAAAAATAACTTTCCAACTCCTCAAACTCAAAGATTAAGAATAAAAGAAATATATGATAATAATGATAAAAAATTTAATAGTGTAGAGGAAGAAGGTATAACCAGCAGAGTTGAAAAAATTTAAATGTCATCGTTAAAAAATAAAAAAGTAATTATTTCAGCAGGTGCCTCAGGAATAGGATGGGCAACTGCAAAAGTATGCTTAGAAAAAGGTGCTATAGTTTTTATTTGTGACATTGATAAAAAATATTTATCAAAAGCAAAAAAACATAAACAAAATAATAAAAAACTTTTTGTGTATGAGTGTGATGCCTCAAATGAAAAAGAAGTAAAAGATTTATTTTTAAAAATAAATAAAAAAACAAAAAAGATTGATTGTTTAATTAATAATGTAGGCATTGCTGGACCTACAGGTACAATTGAAAAACTATCATCAAATGATTGGGAAAGAACTTTAAAAGTAAATGTGATAAGTCATTTTCATTTCACTAAGCTTTCAATCCCAATGCTTAAGAAAAATAAAGGTGGCTCCATAATAAATTTATCTTCTGGGGCTGGAATCATGGGATTTCCGCTAAGATCACCTTACGCAGCAAGTAAGTGGGCTATTGTAGGAATAACTAAAACATTAGCTATGGAACTTGGTAAGTTTAAAATAAGAGTGAATGCTATCTGCCCAGGTACAATTAAGGGTGATCGAATGGTGAGAGTTATTAGAGATAAGTCTAAATTTTTAAAAATTTCAAAAAAGAAAATCGAAAAAGAATTCATCTCTATGGCATCCATGAATTGCTGGATTTACGAGGAAGATATTGGAAAAACTTGTAGTTTTCTAATGTCTGATGATGCTGCAAGGGTATCTGGTCAAATTATTGCAGTAGACGGAAACGCAATAAGACTAGATATAGGTGCTGCACATTTTTTACAAAAAAACTTTTTAATTTTATTACCACTTCCACCACTGTGTTCATAAGTTCCAAGTTTACTTTTATCAATATCAACAGCATTTTCTCTCAACTGAATAATTGAGATAATTCCTCCAATTTTTTTTCTACAGTCTATACAATGACAATTAAAAACTCTTGGTTTTTCATCTAATAAAACATTGAATTTGTGTTCACCACAAAAACATCCAGCAGTTTTATCGATCATTTTTTTTTCCATTTATCTTAATTTTTTTTCGTATTTTTTTCTCATCATTTGTAGCTCAACTAAATATTCGTCTCTAATATTTGAAATCATTGAAACAGATTTTCCCTTTGATTGATTTTTTGTTCCACTAATTATTCTTGAAGATAAATTTTTAGTAAGTTTAGGAGCTTTTAGTTTAGTCCATGGAAGTTTAAGAGCTGGACCAAATTGTTCGAGCATATGTTTCATGCCAGCCTTTCCTCCTGCTAAGTGAAAAGTTAAAAAGGTACCCATTAAAGACCATCTTAATCCTGGTCCATCTTCAATAGCTCTATCTAAATCTTCAGTGGTAGCATATCCTTCATTAATTATATGAAGCCCCTCTCTCCACAAAGCTTCCTGCAATCTGTCAGATAGATATCCTGGTAATTCTTTTTTTACCATTATCGGGTTCATTGAAATTGATTTATAAAATTTTTTAGCTTGATTGAGATATTTAGTACTCGTTTTTTTTCCAGGTACAATTCTTTGAGGATTTTTACATTTTGAATAAATTCTAGTAGGCAAAAGCCCGGATGAACTTGAAGATATAATCGCATTTGGTTTTGCATAATTTCCAATTCTACTCATTAATTTTGTTTTAAGGGCATAATTTTCAGTTGCACATTCTTGAATAAAATCAGCATCCTTTAAAGTTTTCTCTAAGGAAGTAAAATAATAAAAATTTTTTAAATTGAGTTTATTTTTTTTGAATAGTTTTTTTACAAATGGCCAAGTTCTCTTAATTTCTTTAATTAAACTATTTTTAAGTTTTGGATCTTTATCAAATGCATAAACAATTTTATTATGAGCAAGGCATCTAATGATCCAGCCCGCTCCAATTACTCCAGTTCCTATAACTGCAACCTTTTTAATTGAAGGCATTACTTGTGTTTAACAAGTTTTAACTTTTCTCTTGTTTCAGCTGGCGTCATGATTGAGGCACCTAAATCTTCAACGATACGAACTGCTTTTTCAACCAACTGAGCATTTGTTGCTAATTTTCCTTTTGATAAATATAAATTATCTTCCAATCCAACCCTTGGATTTCCACCCATGACAACTGTTTGAGCTACATAGGGCATTTCATTTCTAGAGTTTGCAAAACCAGACCAAACTGCCTCTTTGGGCATTGTGTCTTTCATTGCTTGCATTGCTAAAGGTGTAGCAGGTGCTCCCCAAGGAATTCCTAAACACATTTGAAACA
>LUMB01000174.1_pt1 | contig 13766 bp, 14 predicted proteins | sample 730021 | NCBI WGS metagenome assembly LUMB01 (sample SAMN03860274, study PRJNA289734) | marine metagenome | biome: seawater column; feature: ocean; material: water; isolation source: Red Sea water column Station 91 - depth 25m | place: Saudi Arabia: Red Sea | collected 2011-10-15 | depth 25 m
AGAATGGGTTGAGCTGAGTGGTGGAATCGATGCAATCATTAATAGAGCTTTAGATAATTTAACCAATAAAAAATATAAATTAGCAGCTCATTTAATTGAGGTTGCTTATTATGCTGATAAAAGAAATGAAAAACTTCATGAAGCTAGAAAAGAAATATATGCAGCCCTCTCTAAAGAACAGGATTCTTCAATGGCTAGGAATATTTTTAATCACGCAAACTTGGCTTCTAATGAATTAAAAAGAGATTTGGCTTCAGAGGATTAGAGCTTATCAAGTTCTTCTTGCGATAATTCTCGGGCTTCTTCTATGAGCATGATGGGAATGCCATCTCTGATTGGGTAAGCTAATTTTGCGTCTTTGCTAATCAATTCATCTCCGTGCAAAACGAGAGACGAGTGCGTTTTTGGGCAGACTAAAATTTCTAATAATTTTTGATTAATCATCCAGGGTATATTCTATCCTTTTCAAAGAAGTTTCTTTGCCCAGTATAAACAAAAGTTCTGAAATTGAAGGTGCATTCTCTTTCCCCGTCAAAATAACTCTTAAGGGTTTACCCAATTGGGGGAACTTTAGATCATTAGCTTGCAAAAATTCTTTGATAAATTTTTCTATCGAGTTTTTTTCAAAATCTATCTCTTTTAATTGATGACTGAATTTAGAAAATAAGATTTTTTTATTCTTGTCAATTTTAAGCACATCAAAATTAACTTGAGGGTCTTCAAAAAAATATATTGAGTCTTCTGCAATTTGATTTAAAGAATTAGCTCCCTTCGCTAATAATGAGATTGCTAGATTTCCATTAATTATTTCGCTGAAATCAATCTCTGAATTTTTTTTAACTTTTAATACTAATTCTTCATTTGTTGTTGTACCAATTTAACAAATCTTGAGAATATTTTGATGGAGAAGAATTCACATCACTTAAATCAAAGATTTTTTGAAGCTTTTCTAAAGAAAATATTTCTTCTTCTCCATAAGACCACCCCAATCTTACTAAGTAATTTATTAAGGCATCGCTCAGGTAGCCTTTCTTTTTATAATCCAGAATATCTTTTGCTCCATCTCGTTTGGAAAGTCTTTTGCCTGATTCAGCCAATACCATTGGAAGATGAGCATATTTGGGAATTGTTGCGCCTAATGCCTTAAGAACATTAATTTGCTTGAGAGTATTAGTAATATGATCGTCTCCTCTAATTACCGTTGTGATTTTCATATCCTTGTCATCAACTGCAGCAGAAAAATTATATGTTGGAGAGCCGTCACTTCTAAGAATTATAAAGTCATCAAATTCTTTGTTATTTATAGCAATGTCGCCCAAAATTAAGTCTTTAAATTTTGATTCTCCCTCTAAAGGAAATTTAAATCTTAAAACCATACCTTCTGAGAATTTGATATTTTTATTTCTGTTCAGCCCGTTGTACTTAGGCTTTTGTTTTTTAGCTATTTGTTCTTCTCTCATTTTAGTAAGAGTTTCTTCGCTACAATCACAAGCATAGGCAAAACCTTTTTTATAAAGCTCAATTGCAAGTTCTTTATGTTTAACAATCCTTTTTGATTGATATACGGGTTCAGCATCGAGTTTGATTTGCATCCAATCAAGAGAATTGAGAATAGAGTCTACATATTCGTCTTTGGAACGTTCTTGATCAGTATCCTCAAATCTTAAAAGAAACTTTCCTTTATTCGCTTTTGCAAATAAATAAGAAAATAATGCAGTTCTTGCCCCACCTATGTGTAAATGTCCTGTTGGGCTGGGAGCAAATCTAGTTATTTCCATGATCTATCTTTAAGGAATTTAGATAATTCTGATGCTGATTAAGATCATCTTCCGAAACTTTAATTTTAACTAAATTGAAATCGTTTGAGACATCATTAGAAAATCTTGATTGAAATTCTTTTGAAGAGTTTTCGTCAAATCCCAAATCTCTTTGCCCTCCAGTCATAGCAAGATATACATCAGCTAAAATTTCAGAATCAATCAAGGCACCATGATAGCTTCTGTCATAACCAGTTATTTGATATCTATCTGTTAAAACTTCGAGGCTATTTCTTTGACCTGGGTGTTTTTCTCTTGCGATTGACAAGGTATCGGTAATTTTATTTACGTGATCTTCAATTTTTATATCAAGATCAGCGAGTTTAAATTCATGATTTAAAAATCCGACATCGAACTCAGCATTATGAATTAGTAATTCTGAGTCTTTGATAAAGTCTAAAAATTCTTCATAAATTTCCTTAAATGACGGCTTATCAGACAAAAAATCATCTGATAATCCATGGATCTTGAAAGATGGTCCAACCGTTCTTTCTGGATTTAAGTAAACTTGATAAGAATTTTTTGTTAACTTTCTATTTACTAGTTCTACTCCAGCAATTTCAATAATTCTGTGATCGTTAGCAATATCTAAGCCGGTAGTTTCAGTATCAAGAACAACTTGTCTCATGTCAGCTCATCTATACCTTTATTTGCCAAAGCATCAGCAATATCGTTTTCTCTATGATTGCTATGTCCTTTTACCCAAAACCAACTTACTTCATGATGATTTGTCATTTTATCTAGCTCAATCCAAAGTTCTGAATTTTTTACCGGTTTCTTTGAGGCATTTTTCCAGCCATTTTTTTTCCAATTGATAATCCATTCAGTGATACCGTCTTTTACATATTTTGAATCTGTATAAAGCTCAATAGATTTAGGATCTTTATAAAACTTTAATGCCTCTATGGTTGCTGTCAGCTCCATTTTGTTATTTGTTGTATTAAAGCTACCGCCGTAAATCTCTTTTTCTTCTCCATTTTCAATAATAAGTGCGCCCCAACCACCTAATCCGGGATTGCCTTTACAGGCGCCATCTGTAAAAATCTTAATTGTATTTTCAGACATCTATAAGAAAAGAGATAGGTGTTAATATTACTTTAAAAATGATTTCTAATATAGAAGCTATCCCGGCATTTTCAGATAATTATATTTGGACGTTAATAAAAGGTAATTCAGCAGCTGTTGTTGATCCTGGTGATGCTTCTGCAGTAGAGAGTTTTTTGAACAAAAATAATCTTAATCTTGAAACTATATTAATCACTCATCATCATTTCGATCATACCGGAGGAATATCAGAACTTTCTTCTAAATGGAAAACGAAAGTATATGGACCTAAAGGAGGTCATATTAAAGGTATTGATTCAGAATTATCAGAAGATTCAAATATTACAATTTTAGATACTCAATTTCATATTTTTGAAACCCCAGGACATACTCTTGATCACATTGCCTACTATTCCAAAGATATTGGTTCCCTATTTTGCGGAGATACTCTTTTCTCTGGTGGGTGTGGGAGACTGTTTGAAGGAACGCCACTGCAAATGTTTGATTCTTTGAATAAATTTTCTAATCTACCTGAGGAAACCAAAGTTTATTGCACCCATGAATATACTCTGAGTAATTTAACTTTTGCATTAGAAGTGGAACCCGATAATGTTGATCTAAAAAAATATTTCGAAGAAGTCAGCTCTCTTAGAGACTCCAACCTAATGTCTCTTCCATCAAGCATTAATTTAGAAAATAGAATTAATCCTTTTTTAAGAACTTCTGTTGACCAAGTTAAAGAAAATGCTGAGAATTATGCTAACAAAAAGAACTTACAACCCGTGGAAGTCTTAGCAGCAATTCGAGATTGGAAAGATAATTTTTAGAATGAATAAGTATCTTTTCCTTTGTTTCGGATTTCTTTTAAGTTTTGTATCTCTAACTCAATCATCTAATGATTTGTGGGGTGAAATCAGAGATAGAATGGCATTTGACCATGCATTAGAACAGCCATCTGTTATATATGAGCTTGAAAAATACAACGACAATCAATATGTCATCAATAGACTTGCAAAAAATGGTCAGCGATATCTTTACTACACTGTAACTGAGTCGATTAAAAGAAACTTGCCTGTAGAACTTGCATTACTTCCTTTCATCGAAAGCCAATTTGATCCTTACGCACAATCTTCTACTGGAGCATCAGGGATCTGGCAATTTATCCTCAGTACCGCTCGTGAACAGAAACTTAAAAAAAATTGGTGGTATGACGGAAGAAGAGACATTGTTGCTTCAACAAATGCAGCATTTAATTATCTTACCAAACTTCACAATAAATATGATGACTGGTTACTTGCTATTGCAGCTTACAATGCAGGTCCCAATAGAATTTTAAAAGAAATTAAAAAAAATAAGGACAAAGGATTACCTACAGATTTTTGGTCATTAAATCTCCCCAGAGAGACGAAAGCTTATGTTCCAAAACTTTTAGCTCTACTTGAAGTTATTAAAAGCCCAGAAAAATTTAGTGTTGTTATTCCAAATTTACCAAATAGACCCTATTTTCAATTGGTTACTCTGCCCTCTCAAGTAGATTTAATGCAAGTAGCCAATATTTCTGGTTTGAAACTAGAAGTAATTTACGAACTGAATCCTGGCTTTAATCAGTGGGCAACGGATCCAAATGGTCCATTTCATATTCTTTTACCTGTAGGTATTGCTGACAGGTTTCAAGTCATTCTGGATAATACCGATCCATCTGAATTGGTTCAGTGGGATAAGTATTTAGTTAAAAAAGGAGATACGTTAACTTCTATTGCAAAAAAATATCTTATTGATTTTGCGCTGTTAAAAGAAATTAATGGTTTTAAAGACGATACCATCTATGAAAATGAAGAGCTTATTGTTCCAAGAGGCCCTAGTTGGATTAAAGATTATCTTAATAAACCGGATATTTATTATGTGAAAGCTGGTGATAGTATGTGGTCCATTGCTAAGAAATTTAATGTGACCATAAGAGATTTATCAATCTGGAATGATCTAAATCCAGAAAAATTTCTTCTAACAGATACCAAAATACTGATCTACCCAAAATATTTCAAAGAGATTAAACCAAAGCCTGTTCCAAAAAATGATATCGCCTATCCGGTAAAAAGAGGCGACAGCATCATTAAAATATCTAATAAGTTTGGCATCCCAAAAGAATGGATATTGAAGTGGAATGATATTCCAGATGAAACCTTAATTTATCCTGGTCAAATAATTGAATTGAAACTATCTGAAATCAATTAATTTTCTAATTTCTGAGTATCTCTTGGGTCTAAAATATCTCTTAAACCATCCCCTAAAAAGTTTAAAGCAAATAAAGTTAAAGAAAATAAAAAAGCTGGAAAAATAAGTAACCACCAATACTCTTCCATAGTATTAGCTCCCTCTCTAATTAAGATTCCCCAAGAACTATCAGGTGGTTGAACTCCCAAACCTAAAAAACTTAAAAAAGCTTCTAAAAGCATAAATTGAGGTACCAGCAAGGTCGAATAAATTATTACCGTACCCAAAACATTTGGAATGATATGTTTAAACAAGATTCTAAAAGAGCTGGCGCCCATAATTTGTGCAGATATTACAAACTCTTTTTTTCTTAAGCCCAAAACTTGCAAGCGAACGATTCTTGCCATGGAAAGCCAACCAAAGGCTCCAATTGAAATAAATAAAAAATAAATGTCTCTACCAAAAATGACAAGAATAAGAATTATAAAAATAACAAAAGGCAACCCATCCAATATATATAGTTATTGCTACAAAAGTAGCTAAAAAACCAACTAGTAAGGATATCCTACTTCCGTAAAGTATTCTTGAAAAAAGATCTCTACCAAGAACATCGGTACCTAAAATGTGCTGCAAGGATGGAGCAGAAGCTCCTAGAGATAAATTTTGTTCGGATACTTCGTAAGGAGAGATAATAGGTGCAATAAGAGCAATACATACAAGAAATAAGGTATACAAAAGAGAAATCAAAAGAATTTTTCTTTGTTTGATCTCTTGAAATAATTCTAACCACATCTATTCAAGACCACCTGAATCTCTCAAAGTCGGATTTAAAAAGGAAGCGACAATATCTGAAATCAACACAAAAGTTAAAGTCATAAAAGTAAATAAAATAGAGGTTCCTAAAATCATCGTATAGTCTCTATTAAAAGCTGCTTGAACGTAAAAACGACCTACTCCATTTATTTGGAATATGGTTTCAACTACAAATGAACCCGCAAGTAGTCCGGCAATCGCAGGTCCTAAAAAACTTATAACCGGTAAGATTCCACCTCTTAACGCATGAACAATGACAATCCTAATCTCTGAAAGACCCTTTGCTCTTGCAGTTCTTATGTAATCTTGGCCGAGAATTTCTAACATTCCTCCTCGAGTAAGTCTCGCAAAAATTGCAGCATAAGCTGTTCCAAGCGTAATTGTGGGTAGAATCTTATCGCCAGGATTATCGCCCCATCCATAAACGGGTAAAACTTCATACCAAATTCCAAAAATTAGAACCAGTACAGGTCCTAAAATTATAGAAGGAATACAAATACCCAGTAACGAAATAGACATCGGCACTAAATCTAAAATTTTCCCTGGATTCAGAGATGCTACTAAACCAGAAATCACTCCTAAAAAGATTGCAAAAAGAATTGAGTAAATTGCTAATTCTATAGTTGTTGGTAATCCTGACATAATAAGTTCGGTGACTGATCTACCTGGATATTTAAAAGAAGGTCCAAAATCTCCTTGAATGGCATTAAATAAATAATTGTAGATTTGAACGTGAATAGGTTTATCTAAATTGTATGCTTCGTTTAATTTCTCAATTATTTCAGGAGATGCCACTCTTTCTGCATCAAAAGGTCCGCCCGGTGCAGCATGTACCATTAAGAAAGTAATAATGACTACAACGAGTAAAACAGGGATGTAAGTGAATAATCTTTTTAAGATTAATTGAATCAAAATATTATTCCAAACTTAGAAATTGATATGGATTCGTGTCTAAAATATTGTTCTGCCAATTTTTAACCCTTTCACTTAAAAGATAAGTCCTGGTGTAAGTATATAAAGGTATGACTGGCAGTTCATCTATTAGTATTTTTTCTGCTTCTTCATATAGTTTATATCTCTGTTTTGTTGAAATTTTTGAGGCAGCACTTTTTAAAATCTCATCATAGGCAGAATTACTCCAGCCAGTTTTATTGTTTCCCCTATTTGTAACCATCATATCCAGAAATGTAAAAGGATCAGGATAGTCCCCAATCCAACCGGCTCTAGAAATATCAAATTCTCCTTGAGTTTCTCTTGCCAAATAAACTTTCCAATCAACGTTGGTCAGAACCACATTTAATCCCAGATGTTTTTTCCACATTTCTTGAATTGCCTGTGCAATTTTTTGGTGCCCTTCAGAGGTATTGTAGAGGACCTCAAGAGGTGAGTTATTTACATCATATCCAGACTCTTTAAGAAGTAGTTTTGCCTTAGCTGGATTAAATTCCAATTTTGTATTTGGGTCATAGCTATTTTCATCTGGAGGAGTGAATGAATAAGATACCTTTTGATTACCTTTTAAAATACTCTTCACAATCAAGTCACGATCTATGGATAAAGATAATGCCCTTCTGAAATTAACATCGTTCAATGGATATTTATTTGTATTGATTCTGTAGTAATAAGTTCCAAAATAATTATGTTCTATTAATTGATTAGGTCTTTCTTCTCGGTATCTTTTTATTTTTTCAGTAGGGACGGTATTTGCTAAATGAATTCCACCAGATCTAAATAAACGATCTTGAGTAAGTTCATTGTCAATCGGAAGGAATTCTATTCCATTAATTTTATTTGAGTTATTACCCCAATAAAGATCGTTTCTTGATACTTTGAGAGATTTATTTATTTCCCATGAATCCAATTTAAAAGGACCGTTACCGATAAAATTGTTTACTCTGGTCCATTGATTGTTTCTGCTAGTCATTCCGCCAAATTTTTCGACAGTTTCAGGATGCACAGGCCAAGTTGAGTAATGAGTCAAAATATTTAAGAAATAAGGGGTTGGATTTTCCAGAGTGACCACAAGTTTGTTCTCGAAAGCAGAAACTCCTCCCTGATTAAAATCTTTTATTTTGCCTTTATGAAAACTTTCAGCATTTTTTACAACATAAAGCATATCAGCATACTGCGCTCCCAATTCAGGAGAAAGGATTCTTTCCCATGAATAGACAAAATGCTCAGGTTTTACTATTTCACCATTAGTCCATTTTGCATCTGGATTAAAAGTAAAGGTATAAATCAATCCATCCTTACTTATATTCCATTCAGAAGCCACACCTGGGAGAACGCCATTGGTTTTAGGATTAAAGATTACTAACCCTTCTAAAAGTGCCAGTAATATTTTATGCTCAGGTACACCTGTGACAATGTGAGGGTCTATTCCTGAAGGTTCAGTTCCATTACCTAAAAGTAAAATTCCTTGTTGTGAAAAAATATCTACCTTTGACGCAGTATCATCTTTCCCGGAACAACTTATAAGGAATACAAAAGCAATAAAAAAAATGCGCATTAATAGATTCTCTTTGAAATGTTTAAATATATAAATCTTCCCAATGGATCGTAATACGATGGATATGTATTTGCATTTCCTGGAACATAATTTATTGATTTTCCGTTAAGAGGAGGATTCTTATCAAAAATATTATTTATTCCAAAAGAAAAATTAATATCATTTACTAAATCTATTGAAAAATTCATATCAAGGTAATAATAGCTGGAAAAATCAATTGGTTTTTGAGTATTAGAATCGTCAACTCCATCTATATAACGCATCGTTAAATTAGACGAGGCGTCGAACTGAGAAACTTTATAGATAAAATCCATAGAAAATATATTTTGAATTTGTGGTGATGGTAGTCCACAAGTGTTTTCATATTTCCCTTTGCAATCTTCAATTGGTAGTGAAGGTCTAAGCTGAATATCATTTTTGAGCAAATATGAAAGAAAATTATTAAGTCTAATTTCTCCAAAATCAACATCAAATATTTTTGATATATTCAAATCCAAGCCCGAAATATTTTGGCTGGATACATTCAAAAGAGGGGAAGCTATTTTTCCAGAACCCTCATAAAAAGTTCCGGTAGTTGGATTTCTTTCAATCAAATTACAATAATAAGAAGCTCCAGTTTCAAGACAATTGTCTAATATAAAAGACACTTCCGAAGAGCCAATCTTATCTTTTAGAGAAATGGAATAAAAATCGATTTCTAAGTCAATCTCATCTGAATAAAGAAAACTCAAACTATTTGTAATAGCTGTTTCAGGTCGTAAATTTAAATTTCCACCAATTAGAGAGTTTATCTGCGTTTCAGTGTTTGAAATATTTCCATATAAAGATTCAGTTACGCCAGTCCTAGCGCATTCTAAAATAGATTTTGATGGGTTAGAGCCTGAACAAGGATCACTGTTTAAGAAAGCTTGATTTACTTTTGTTGGACTATAAAGATCGTTAATATCTGGCATTCGAATTGCTTTTTGTTGAGAAAACTTAAGTGTATATTTTTCTTCAAATAGCTGAACTAAACCAATGTCATAAGTCAGTGAGTTTTCTTCTAAAGAATAATCTGAATATCTAATACTGAAATTTAAATTGGTATCAGTGACCAAGGGCATATAAATTTCAGAAAATAATTCTTTGACTTTCAAACTTCCATACAAACTTGAATGTGGATATTGTTGCCCTGCTCCATCAGAAAAATCGTCTGCATTTTTCTTTAAATTTAATTCTCTGTACTCAAGACCTAAGGCCATGTCTAAAGATGGTATTACAGCATTTTTTGTTGTGAAAGATTTTGAGGTTACAAACCTATACTGATCTTCTGTCAATTCAGCATTAACTTTTAAGTTTGTTGATATGTAGTCTAAGGCTTCTTTAGTAACGCCTAAGGCAGCCGAACTCTTCAAATTTCCATCGCTATTTAAGAAAATATTCCATGGCTTGCAATCATTTCCAGAAACACAGGATGGATTTGATGGCGTACCTGAAACTTTTAGAGCATTTATCGCTCTCTGCTTTGAAATATCATTGAGGTAAGTAAAGTCTGCAGTAGTTCTAGAACTTTGAAAGCTTAAATTATAAAACCACTCATTAGTGATTTCACCATCGACGTCAAACACGAACCTATCTGTTGAATGCTTAAAATTCTGCTGCCTTGGATTTCCTTCAATATTCCTTCTACTTATATACAAAGGGGCGGTATCCGATAATGTCAATCCATTATCAGAACATATCGCTGTAAATTGTTGATTCGATAAGAAAGGGTTATTACATGGGAGATCAACAGATAATCTAAAAACACCAGAATAGTCTAATTGGCCAACTGTTTTATGTGATGACTTGAAATAATCAACATTAAAAGTATGCTTTTCGAGATTTTCAAAAGTTAAAAGAATTCCAACATCATTTTTTTTATCAGGTCTAAGTAAATGGTTCTTCGATGCAAAATTATAAAATGTTGAGCCTGAAGCAAAGGTGTTATCTTTTACATGAAATGTTTTTCCACCAACTTTATTTTCAACGAATTTTCCCTCTGGAGAAGTTGATGAAGCTCGACATTCAGCATTTCCACTTAATGCACAAACACTTATATCTCTTTGTGACCAAGTTACTTCATCTACTGACCTATAATTAAAATAAGAGGTTAAATAAACATCCTGAAAAATTTCATATCCCAAAGAAAATTGAAGTGTATTCGCATGACCGTCTGAGACAGAATTAGGAGCTAGATCATAATTTTTTCTTTCATAATTTGGATCTTCATTTTGGTGGTTATAAAAAGAGTGTTGATATGAAAGATCAATACCAGAAAATTTTCTATTTAGTTGAAAATTAATTACACCACCTATAGCGTCTGATCCATAAATAGTTGATTTACCACCTGTAAGAACATCGACCTGTTTTATCAAGGAAAAAGGTATTTGGCTTAAGTCTTGTTCGGCCGTTCCATTCATAGGTGTTCCAGGAGAGAGTCTTTTACCATTCATAAGAATTAAAGTCCTGGTTCCGCCTAAACCTCTTAAGCTGACTGAAGATGTTCCTGTAGCTTTATTTGAATGAAAATTAGAATTACTCGGATTGATTTGAGGCAGGTAACTGAGGAAATTTTCAATATGAAGAGTTCCGCGCTTTTCAATATCATTTAAATCAAATGTGCTTATTGGGTTTGCAACCAAAAGCGAAGTTTTTTTTATGACGCTGCCGGTTACATAAACATCCTCAGAAACGTTTGCAATTAAGGTACCAAAAAAAGTCAAGAATAAAAAAAATGTAAGTGAATGTCTCATAGAAAAAAGTGATTATATTTGATTTAAATAACGATAAAAAATTTTTTTTATTAATTGCAATGTTAATATTATTCTTTAATGTCATTTCTCAAAGATAAAAAAATTCTAATTGTTGGTGTTGCAAATAAATTCTCCATTGCAGCAGGTATAGCCAAGTCGATGTCCGATCAAGGGGCAGAATTATTTCTGTCTTATCAAAGTGAAAGACTGTTAAAAAAAGTTACTCAAGTAGGTGATCCATTAGGCTGTAAAAACTATTTTGAATGCGATGTCAGTGATGATGGCTCTATAGATTTACTCATAAAAGAAATTGAAGATGAATGGGGATATTTAGATGGAATAGTTCATGCTGTTGGATTTGCGCCAGCAAATGAACTTGATGGTAACTTTGTAGACGTTGCTACTAGAGAGGGATTTAAAATTGCACATGATATAAGTGTTTTTAGTTTCACCGCCCTTGCACAAAAAGCTCAGCATCTAATGAGAAATAGAAATGCCTCGTTATTAACTCTCTCCTATCTTGGAGCACAAAGAACTTTGCCAAACTATAATGTCATGGGGGTTGCAAAGGCAGCTTTAGAATCTACAACAAGATATCTTGCAAATAGCATGGGTACTGACCAGATTAGAGTAAATGCAATTTCTGCTGGACCAGTAAAAACATTAGCTGCGTCTGGAGTAAAAAGCTTTAAGAAAATGCTCTCTTACAATGAATCTAGAGCTCCGCTGAAAAGAAACATCACTTCTGAAGAGGTAGGAAATGCAGCTGCTTTCCTTTGTTCAGACCTAGCAAGTGGTATTACCGGCGAGATTCTTTATGTTGATGCAGGATTTAACATCACCGCTATGGGTGATTTATCTGAAGCTAATTGATAAAAGAATTTGACTCTAACTCTTTAAAAAAAGTATCCAAATAAGATCTTGAATTTAAAGATCTTAAAGAATTCTTAGCTGCCTCAATATCGTCCTTTTTTGCAAGATTTTTAGAGTTTTTAATTTTTGTTAATCTAACTACATAGATATCTCCATTTTCTTGAGAAGATATAAAAACTGGATTTTCAAGATCTACTGTAAATAAGTCGCTTAGTAAATTGTCCGGTAAAAGGCTACTGTCTCTTTTAATCAACGAGTAGGAGGTAAAATCTGATAATTCATTAGCAATTGCTTTGGCTTCATATTTTTCTAGCTCTTGAAGAATAGTGTCTTTTGCCTGCTCGAGTTGAAGTATTTTTGTAATTTCTGACTGTGCATCGGATTGAGAAAGCAGAGTTTCTTGCTTTACTTCACTAATTTCAAATAAGAGAAAATTACCCGCTTCATCTTCATAAGGTCCAAAAAATTCAGGACTTACATCATCTTGATCAAAAATTTCATCTGTAACGTTAAAAGAAAGAAGTTCATCTGGGAAATTCTCGTTATCAAATTGCCCTGATTTTTGGATTTTGAGGTTTAAATCAGAAGAAAGAACATCCAAAGTAAGACCTAGATAGTTATCTTCAATATTTAAGAGACTTTGGTTAAGAATTTCTTGAGACTTATTAGACAAAATCATTTCTTTAATTTCAGCATCAGAAAATAAGAATTCATTCTTTTCCGTAACTTTCAAAATATGAACAGACCCTGGCATTTCTATTATTTGAGAAATATCGTTAACAGATAAATTTTTTATTTCTGATTCAAATTCTTCAGGAAGAATTGTTCCATCGGTGTAACCTAAATCTCCTCCATTACTGTTACTACCAAAATCATCAGAATACTCTTCAACTAATGACTCAAAAGTTATAGATTCAGAAAGCTTCTTAAGAATACTCTTAGCTGTATTTAGTTTTTCTTTCTTTTTCTGTAATCTTTATAAATATTTTCATTCAACAAGATATAGTTAACTGCAACTTTTTTTGGCTCAATAAATCTAAATTGATTTTGTTGATAGTAGTTTAAGATCTCTGATTCTGGAATTATTTCCTTTTCAGAAATTTCAATAAGATCCAACTTAAAAAAACTTACAGATCTTTGTTGATTTGTAGCCTGAATGAAATTCAATGCCGATGAATCCAAAGAAAATTCTGAACGAGAAATGAAGTCGCTTAAGCTGTTTGCCAAATATTTTGATTTTACAAGCTCTCTATAATCATTAACTGTCAAACCAAGTCTTGCCATGTATCCTGAAAAAAGTGTTGTATCGAATTCATCATTTGTTTGAAAAGACAGGTCATTTGCAATCAAGCTATTTACATAATCATCGGAAACATTCATTTTTAAATCAAGGGCCTTTTGATAGATCAACTCTTTTGAAATTATTGAGTTTCTGGTTAATTCATTAATTATTTCCTCTGATACGTCGCTTTCAGAAAATAAGCTAGAAATACGACTAAACTCTAAATTATATTCTCCAAAAGAAATATTTTTACCATTTATCTTTAATGGCGAGTTTGAAGGAGCAGATGGATCGGTTAAAAATCCACCAAAGGTTGCAACCAAGCCGAAAATCAATACTGCCACAATGATGGATGAGCCAGTTGACGATAAACCTTTCCTTATGTTTTGAAGTGCAGACATTTTATGATTATAAAATAAAAACGCGCCCTATAAATATAGGAC
>LUMB01000203.1_pt1 | contig 13656 bp, 14 predicted proteins | sample 730021 | NCBI WGS metagenome assembly LUMB01 (sample SAMN03860274, study PRJNA289734) | marine metagenome | biome: seawater column; feature: ocean; material: water; isolation source: Red Sea water column Station 91 - depth 25m | place: Saudi Arabia: Red Sea | collected 2011-10-15 | depth 25 m
GGAGATCTAGCTTTTTTTCGATCAGGCTTAACAGCTGTTCTTCTTATAGGTGATGGTCTTCTCTCGAGTCCAATTCTATGAGCTTTTCCAACCACTGCGTTTTTGGTGAAACCTAATAATTTTCCAATTTGAGCTGTTGGTAGACCTTGGTCCCATAAATCTCTAAGTTTTGCTACATTATTATCATCCCAAGGCATAATCAAACTCCATTACTACATTTAGTAGCTTAAAAAAGGTTTAATATACTAAATATATGTATTAAAAAAGATAAAACTGCAAATTTTTAAAAAAAATCAATGATTTCCAGCATTTTTTTTATATACATGTGAATAGAAATGAAAGAATTAAGAGATCTAGACTGTAAAAATAAAAAAATAATTGTTCGAGTTGATTTAAACGTGCCAGTTTTGGAAGGGATAATTACAGATCATTCAAGAATTCATGCTATTTTACCAACACTAGAAAAACTAATTAAAAATAAAAATAAGATATTCTTAATTGCTCATTTTGGCCGACCTAAAGGTCAAGTTAATAAAACATATTCCATTGAGTTTTTATGTTCAGAATTAAAAAAATTTTTAAATTTAAACACAATTCATTTTTTAGCTAACTGTGAAAAAAAAATAATTGAGACAAAAATTGCTGAAATGGACATGGGGGAAATTTGTCTATTAGAAAATATTCGTTTTAATGCTGAAGAAGAAAAAAATGATCTTAATTTTTCAAAATTATTAGCTTCTAGTTTTGACATATATATTAATGACGCGTTTTCTGCATCTCATCGTAATCATGCATCTATAGTAGGTATTACTAAATACTTACCTTCATACGCTGGATTAAGTTTCTCAAAAGAAATTGAAAATTTAGATAAATTTTTAGAAAATTCAAATAAACCAAATTTAGCAATTATAGGTGGCTCAAAGGTTTCAACAAAAATAAAAGTTTTAGAAAATATAGTTGAAATTTTTGACTCTTTAGTGATTGGTGGTGCAATGGCTAATACCTTTTTGCTATCAAATAATTATAACGTTGGTTCTTCTCTGGTAGAAAATGATTTTATTGAACTATCAAAAAAGATACAAAAAAAAGCAGAATCAAAAAATTGCAAAATACTTTTACCAATTGATGCTGTGTGCTCAAAAACAATAGAAGATAGAGTAAATGTTAAGACTTATTCAATCAATAATATTCCAAATGACCAAATGATATTAGATGTTGGTGAACAAACAACAAAACTAATTTCAGATGAAATATTAAAATCTAAATCAATTTTATGGAATGGGCCTTTAGGCGCATTTGAGTATAGTCCATTTGATAAAAGTACAATTTCAGTTGCAAATATTATACAAAATTATTCAAGTAAATCTCAATTAGATGCTCTAGCAGGAGGAGGAGATACACTTGCAGCAATAAAAAAAGCTAAAGCCAATGATGCATTTAAATATTTATCTACAGCTGGGGGTGCATTTTTAGAGTGGCTTGAGGGAAATAAATCACCAGGATTTATAGCATTAAGAGAAAACAATTTTTAACTTAATCTTCAATTTGATATTTTTTAATTAAAGGGAATTGTGTCATCGTAAAAATAAACGTAATTGGCAAGATACCAAAAACTTTAAAATTTACCCAAACATCAGTACTTTGTGTTCTCCAAACAATTTCATTTAAAACAGCAAGTGCAACAAAAAAAGCAATCCACCTTTGAGTTAATATTCTCCATCCATCTTCTTCTAGTTTAAGTGCAGCACCTAAAAGATACTTTAAAAGAGGTTTTTTAACAATCACTCCTCCATATAAAATTAATGCGAAGACCATATTTATTATTGTTGGTTTCATTTTAATAAAAATTTCATTGTCAAAATAAATTGTTAGACCTCCAAATATTAATACAATAGCAGCTCCAAGAGTTGGCATAATTGGTATTTTTTTCTCAAGTATATATGAAATGATTACTGAAATTACAGTTGCAATCATAAGAGGAAGTATTGCTTCTTGAAGACCACTTCTTGTATAAAAAATAAAGAATACTGCAAGCGGTCCTATATCAATTAATAATTTATAAACTGACTTCATTTTTGTTCTTCTAGATTTAAAATAGACCTAGCAAAGTTTTGAGAATTAAAGGTTACAAGGTCCTCAATACTTTCTCCAAGACCAACATAACTTATAGGGATTTCAAATTTATTTGCAATTGAAATTAATGCTCCGCCTTTTGCTGTTCCATCCAATTTAGTTATTATAAGACTTGATACATTAAGTTCATTTCCAAAGATTTCCACTTGCTTAATCATGTTCGAACCATTCGTTCCATCTAAAACTAACACAGTTTCAATATTAAAAGAGGAATTAACTTTTGAGATAACATTCTTCAATTTAATTAGCTGATTAATGAGGTTAGTATTATTTGATAATCTTCCAGCAGTATCTATAAGTAAAAAATCATAATTTTCTTTTCCAAATTCTTCAGTTGCCTGATACGCTACGCTTGCTGGATCTTGATTACTTTTTCCAGCGATAAAACCATTATTATTTTTTTTCGCCCAATTTTCCAACTGCTCAACAGCTGCTGCCCTAAATGTATCACAAGCCGCAATCAGAATTTTTTTATTTGATAAAATTTTATTTGCAATTTTACCAATAGTGGTTGTCTTTCCACTTCCGTTTACTCCAACAAATATTAATATTTTTTTTTCATCATTTTTTTCATTTATCAGAACATGTTCTCTTGGAAGTAATATATTTTCTATATTTTGAGCTAAGATTTCTAATACATTTTTTATTCCATCATCATTTGAAATTTTTATTTTTTTTATAGAATCTATTAGCTGATTTACAACATCCAAACTAATATCAGATGAAATAAGAACATTTTCTAATTCTTCTAAAGTTAAATCGTCTATTTTTTTGTTTTTTAAAATCTCTACAATATTAAAAGAAAGTATATTTGAAGTTTTACTTAACTTATCTTTAAATATTGAGAACAAACTCATGCTATTCTTGCTAATAACGTATCATTTTCTACGCCTGTGTATATACAGGAAATTATATTCCCCTCTTTAAACTCTTCTTCAAGTTTTACTTTTAAAAAATGCTGATCTTTTCCAAGTGAAAAATTTTCTTTTCTACTTTCAATTAAAATTTGTTCCTTCTTTCCAATATTTTTTTTTAAATGTTGTTTTAATTTTTCCATACCTCTTTCTCTAAGTCTTCTTGCTCTATCTTTGATAATATTTTTTTGAACTTGAGGCATTCTAGATGCAGGAGTGTTTTCTCTTGGTGAATAAGGAAAAATATGAAGATGAGTTAAATTACACTCATCAACTAGTTTAATTGAATCTTGAAACATTGTTTCTGTCTCTGTTGGAAAACCGGCAATTATATCAGCACCAAATGTTGCATCTTTCCTAATAGATAAAACTTTCTTACAAAAATTAATTGCCATTTCCCTTGAATGTCTTCTTTTCATTCTTTTCAAAATTAAATTGTTTCCAGCCTGCAAACTTATATGAAAATGAGGCATCAATCTTTTGTCCTTTAAAACATCCCAAAAATCTTCGTCTATTTCAGCGCAGTCAATTGAAGACAAACGCAGCTGTCTTAATTCAGGTACTAATTTTAGAATTCTTTTAATTAAATTAGAAAAAGTAGGTTTTGCTGGAAGATCTTTTCCATAATCAGTTATATCTACTCCTGTTAAGACTACTTCATTATATCCATTGCTAACAATTTTTTTTATTTTATTTACTATCTCTCCAGCAGGTACACTTCTATTATTGCCCCTGCCAAATGGAATAATACAAAAAGTACAGCGATGGTTACAACCTTGTTGTATTTCAATATAAGCTCTCGATTTTCCTTCAAATTTTTCAATTGAATTAGGTACTGTTTTACTTTCTTCTAATATATTTCCTACTTTAAGATTTTTAGACTGATCGATATTTTTCCATGTTAAAGTTTCTAATTTTTCTGTGTTCCCAATTACTGAGTCTACTTCTTTTAAATCTTTATATTTTAATGGATTGATTTGAGCCGCACATCCTGTAACTACTATTTTATTATTAGGAAAATTTTTTTTTGCCTTTCTAATTTCATAAGAAACTTTTTTCTCAGCTTCTTCAGTTACTGCACATGAGTTTATGACTGTAACATTATTTAAATTATTTGTTTTAAGATGGTTTTTAATAATTTCACCTTCATAAATATTCAATCTACAACCTAGATTGACTACGTAGTTTTTATTTTTCATAAATTATATTTCTAAACTACCCCGATAACTTATTTCTGCAGGTCCTGTCATAATAGATTCATTATTAATTATATTTATGTGCAGTGATCCTTTTTCAAGTTTCACTTCAGCGTTATTTTCAATTAATCCTTTTTTCCATGCCGCATATACAGCCGCACAGGCACCACTACCACAAGCTAACGTGATTCCAACTCCACGTTCCCAAACTCTCATTTCAATTAAATTTGAATTAATAACTTCAACTATTTCAACATTAGTTTTTTTTGGAAAGAGCTCATGATTTTCTATTCTAGGACCTATACTTTCAAGATCTGTATCTTTGATCGATTTTCCAAAAAAAACTACATGTGGATTACCTACATTAACAGCAACTCCATTACTATATCCATCAATTGAAATTGGTATATTCATTGTATCGACTTCTTTACTTAAAGGAATTTTATCCCAAGTATTTTTTATTGAACCCATGTTGACACTTATATTGTTATCTATTTTTTTTGATTCTAATATGCCTGCATCAGATTGAATTTTTAAAATTTCTTTATTTGAATCTTCATCAAATAGTATTTTTGCCACGCAGCGTGTTCCATTACCACAAGCTTCGGCTCTATCACCACCAGGATTAAAAATTTCAATTTCAGCATCAGCAATTTGATTACTTGTATTATTAATTGTGATTAATTGATCACACCCTGCCCCAGTTCTTCTGTCACTGAGTCTTTTAATAATATCTTCAGTAATTGCGATATTGTTAGACCTTTTATCTATGATAACAAAATCATTCCCAAGTCCATGCATCTTTATAAAGTCTACTTTTTGCATATTTGTTTTATAACCTAATTTATCGATAAATCTCAGTAAATATGGGAAATTTAAGAATACTTGACTTTCAATTATTCAGCTAATAGAGGGTCACCAACAAATCCTATATTTGTAAACGAATTGAGCTTGTTACAATTGTGATAGGTACTCTAGCCCACGAGTTTCGTGCCCTGGAGTTAAAAGGCTATTGGAGATTTATGTTTGATACACTGAACACAAAATTTGAAAAAATTGTTCAAAGTATTCGGGGTAAGGCTGTTATATCAGAAACAGATCTTGAAGTTACATTACGTGAAATTAGAATTGCTCTCTTAGAGGCAGATGTTTCCTTAGTTGTAGTAAAAGAATTTATAAATTCCATCAAGTCAAACATTTTAGGAAAAGAAATTCTCAAATCTGTTAAGCCAGATCAAATGATCATAAAGCTTGTGCAAGATGAGCTTGTAAAAATTCTTGGATCAGAAAATAAATCTCTAAATTTATCTTCGTCTCAATTAACTAAAATATTGTTTTGTGGATTACAGGGATCTGGGAAAACAACATCAATTGCCAAACTTTCCTATTTGTTAAAGAAGTCTTCAAAGAAAAAAATTTTACTAGCATCAGCAGACATTTATCGACCAGCAGCACAAGAACAATTAAAAGTATTAGCTGAAGAAACTGGCTCAGATTTCTTTAATCACAATCTATCATCAGCCAGTAAGATTGTTGATGATTCCATAGACTATGCTCAAAAAAATTTATTTGATATTCTTATTTTAGATACTGCTGGACGACAAGTTGTAGATAAAAAGTTAATGAGTGAATTAATAGAAATTGAAAATAAGTTTAAACCTGACGAAACATTATTAGTAGCAGATGCTCTAACAGGACAAGATGCTGCAAATGTAGCTAAAAGTTTTAGTGATGCAATAAATATTACTGGATCAATTTTAACTCGAATAGATGGTGATAGCAGAGGTGGTGCAGCACTATCAATTAAATCGATAACAAACTCTCCTATAAAATTTATAGGACTAGGTGAAAAAGTAGAAAATTTTGAACCTTTCCATCCTGAAAGAATTGCACAAAGAATTTTAGGTATGGGAGATATTGTATCTCTTGTCGAAAAGGCTGCTGAAAATATTGATAAAGAAGAAATGGAAGATATGGCAAAAAAGATCGCTAAAGGAAAATTTGATCTTGAAGATTTTGCCAATCAATTAAAGCAAATGGGTAAAATGGGTGGAGTCTCCGGTTTACTTTCTATGATGCCAGGTGTTTCAAAGGCACAGAAGTTAATGGCAGAAAATAAAATTTCTAATTCAATGATTGATAAACAAATAGCTATAATCAGTTCAATGACAAAAAAAGAAAGGGCTGATCCAGATATTATAAAGGCTTCACGTAAAATTAGAATTTCAAAAGGATCTGGAACAAAAGTTCAAGACGTTAACAGGTTATTAAAACAGTTTCTCCAATCACAAAAAATGATGAAGAGAATGAAATCAATGGGCAAAGGAGGAATTCCCAGTGATTTAATGCAAAAATTACAAGGAAATCTTCCTCCAAACATAAATTAGAAAGGAAATAAAATGCCAGTAAGAATAAGATTATCAAGAGGTGGTGCAAAGAAAAGACCATTTTATAGAATAGTAGTTGCTGATTCTAGAAGAGCTAGAGATGGAAAATTTATAGATCAAATTGGAACTTATAACCCAATGCTTCCAAAGGATAGCGCTGATAGAGTTAAAATGGATTTAGACAAAGCTAAGGAATGGATTGCAAAAGGAGCAAAACCATCAGATAGAATTTCTATTTTTCTTAGCAATCTTGGTGTGATGGAAAAACCAGTTATTACTGAAAAAACAAAAAAACATCTACCTAAGAAAAAAGCACAGGAACGTTTAGCTGCTGCTAAAGAAAAAGAAGAAGCTGCGAAAGCTGCAGCAGAAGAACCAAAAGTAGAAGAAGCAGAGGCTAAGCCAGCTGATGATGAACAACCTGCTGAGGAACCAAATGCACAACCTGCTGAAGAACCAAAAGCAGAAGAAGCAGAAGCTAAAAAAGAATAAAATCAATTTTTGCTTTGAGTAATAAAGATATTATTCTTGTTGGTCAGTTTGGATCTCCTGTAGGATTAAAAGGTGAAATAAAAGTTAATATGATGACTACCTCGTTTGAAGTTTTTAAAAATTTAAAAAACTATTATAATTTTGATGGTTCAGTTGCTTGGAATTTTAAAAATATTTTATTCAAAAATAATAAGTGTGTTGTTCAAGTTGAAAAATACTTTTCTAGAGAAGATGTTTTAGAGCTTAAAGGTCAAAAAATTTTTTCAAATAAGAAATTTTTTCCAAAAACAAAAGATAATGAGTTTTACATAAACGATCTAATCGAATGCATGATTTTCTTGAAAGACAATACTAGTATTGGAAAAGTTTTAAGTGTTCAAAATTTTGGGGCAGGTGATTTATTAGAAGTCAAATATAATACCAAACTTATTCTTATACCTTTTGATAAAACAAATATTTTATCAGTTAATATTAATAAAAAAGAAATTATAGCTGATCCAATACCTGGTATTCTTGATTAAAATGAGAGTAGTAATTTTAACTTGTTATCCTGAGATGTTCCCTGGTTCACTAGGATATTCTGTAATCGGAAATGCATTAAACAATAAAAAATTTTCTCTCGAGATAGTCAATCTACATAATTTTGGAATTGACAAAAGAGGAAGTGTTGATGATGAACCTTTTGGGGGAGGCCCTGGAATGGTTATTCGTCCAGATGTGATTGAAAAAGCATTAAATTCAATCACTTTCAAAACCGATAATTACTGCAAAATTTTCCTGACACCGTCAGGTCAGAAATTATCTCAAGCCAAACTTAATAATCTATCAAAACATGATGAAATGCTTATTTTATGCGGTAGATTTGAAGGGGTTGACCAAAGAGCTATAGAAATTCTTGATTTTCAGGAAATAAGTATCGGTGATTACGTCCTTTCTGGTGGTGAGATTGCTGCCCAGGTGTTAGTTGAAGGTTGTATTCGTCTCATTCCTGGAGTATTAGGGCAGCCACAAAGTTTATTAGAAGAATCTTTTTCTAATAATCTTCTTGAATATCCTCATTATACCAGACCACAAACCTGGGAAGATATTCAGGGAAATAAACATGAAGTTCCAGATGTTTTAACATCAGGTCATCATGAAAAAATTGATAAATGGAGAAAAGAAAAATCGGTTGAAAAAACTAAAGAATTAAGACCAGATCTTTATAAAAAGGAAATATAAAATGAGTAATTTATTAGAGACATTTGAAAAACAACAGATTGAAAAGTTAACTTCAAAAAAAAGAGTTCCTGCTTTTCGTCCAGGTGATACTTTAAAAGTTACTGTAAGAATTACAGAGGGAAGTAAGTCGAGACTTCAAGCATTTGAAGGTATTTGTATTGCAAGAAAAAATAATTCAGTAAACTCTAACTTTACTGTGAGAAAAATATCTCATGGAGAGGGTGTTGAAAGAGTATTCCCTTTATTCAGTCCATTAGTAGAAAAAATTGAAGTTGTTAGAAAAGGCGATGTAAGAAGAGCTAAGCTATATTATCTAAGAGAATTATCTGGAAAGAAAGCAAGGATCGCAGATAAAGATAGGGGCGATGAAGCTGATCAATATGAATATATAGAGGAAGCTCCTCCGGTAGAAGAAACTAAAACTGCAGATACAGATACAAATGCTGCAGAGGAACCAAAAGCTGAAGAGGTAGAAGCAAAACAAGCAGAGACAAAAGCAGAAGAAGCAGAAGCCAAACCAGCAGAAGAATCTAAAGCAGAAGCTGCAGAGGAATCTAGTAAAGAAGAGGAAAAAGCAGCCGAAAATAAATCGGATGACAATAAATAATCCTAAAACTCTTTTTGATAAAATTTGGGAACATCATCTTGTTGATAGACAAGAAGATGGAACTTGTCTTATATATATTGATAGACACCTTGTTCATGAAGTTACGAGCCCTCAAGCATTTGAAGGTTTAAGAAATAATAATCGTAAAGTTAGAAGACCCGAAAGTACTTTTGCTGTAGCTGATCACAATGTTCCAACCTCAGATAGATCTAAAGGTATAGAAAATAAAGAAAGTAGAATTCAGGTTGAAACACTAGAAAAAAATTGCAAAGATTTTGATGTTACACTTTTTCCATTATTAGATAGCAGACAAGGTATAGTTCATATAGTTGGACCAGAACAAGGCATTACTCAGCCAGGTATGACAATAGTTTGTGGTGATAGTCATACAGCAACACACGGAGCATTTGGTGCATTAGCTTTTGGTATCGGCACAAGTGAAGTTGAGCATGTATTAGCTACTCAGACCTTAATTCAAAAACCTGCAAAGAATATGCGAATTTCTGTTGAAGGTAAATTAAACTTAGGTGTTACAGCAAAAGATATTATTCTTCATATAATAGGAAAAATAGGAACGGCTGGTGGAACTGGTTATGTTATTGAATATGCTGGTAATGCAATTTCCTCTCTTTCTATGGAAGGAAGAATGACAATCTGTAATATGAGTATTGAAGCAGGTGCTAGAGCTGGTTTAATCGCTCCTGACGAAAAAACTTTTGAATATATTAAAGGTAGACCGTACGCTCCATCAGGAGATAATTGGAATAAAGCGGTAGAATTTTGGAAATCTCTTCCATCTGATGAGGGCGCAAAATATGATGAAGAAATTTTAATTAATGCTGAAGATATTTCACCACAAATTACTTGGGGCACAAGCCCACAAGACGTTGTTGCTATAAATGGTATAGTACCAAATCCTCAAGAAGAGAGTAATCCAAATAGAAAGAAGGCTATGGAGCGTTCTCTTGAATATATGGGTTTAGAACCCAAACAAGAAATACAAAAAATTAAAATTGATAAAGTATTTATTGGCTCTTGCACTAATGGAAGAATTGAGGATTTAAGAGAAGTTGCTAAAGTTGTAGAAGGCAAAAAAGTTTCTGTAGACTCAATGATCGTTCCTGGTTCAGGTCTAGTTAAAAAACAAGCTGAAGAAGAAGGTTTAGATAAAATTTTTATTGAAGCAGGATTTGATTGGAGAGAGCCAGGTTGTTCTATGTGTTTGGCAATGAATCCAGATCAATTAAAACCGCAAGAAAGATGTGCATCAACATCAAATAGAAATTTTGAAGGTAGACAAGGTAGAGAAGGTAGAACACATCTTGTTAGTCCTGCAATAGCTGCTGCCTCTGCAATCAAAGGTTCTTTTGCAACAGCAGAGGATTTATAAATGGAATCATTTAAAACAATAATTGGTATCCCTGCACCATTACCAATGATTAATGTCGATACCGATATGATTATTCCAAAACAATTTTTGAAAACAATAAAGAGATCTGGTTTAGGAAAAAACTTATTTCATGAATTAAGATACGATATTCAAGGTAACATAAAGAATGATTTTGTTCTTAACTGGGACCCTTATAAAACTTCAAAAATTTTAATTGCTGGGGCAAATTTTGGTTGTGGATCAAGTAGAGAGCATGCACCATGGTCACTTTTAGATTTTGGTTTTAAGTCAATAATTGCACCAAGCTTCGCAGATATTTTCTATAATAATTGTTTTAAAAATGGAATACTGCCAATTAAGTTAGATCAACAAAAGGTAGATATATTAATGAACGAAGCAGAAAATAAAAATGATGTTTCAGTTGATTTAGAAAATCAAAAAATCACTTATCAAAATGATAAAACAATAGAATTTGAACTCGATGATGGTAATAGCGCCGTATTAAATCTCAGTCAGATTAAACATGCCAATGTCATTATTAAAATTATAAAGTACTAAGGCTTTTACATTAAATTTTTTTGTATGAACTATTTTTTCAATTAAATGTGATCCAATAAAACCAAGTAGCTATGGATTGTGATGCAGTATTATTTGGTGCGGTAGGAGGTGCTAAATGGGATAACGTAGAAAGAGATAAAAGACCTGAAGCAGCCTTATTAAGATTAAGAAAAGACCTTGATCTCTTTGCTAATCTAAGACCAGCGGTTGTTTTAGATGCTCTTTCAGATTCATCATCTTTAAAATCTGATCTTGTTAAAGGATTAGATATTTTGATAATAAGAGAGTTAACAAGTGGTGTATATTTTGGACAACCAAGAGGTATATCAAAAATTAGTGAGACTGAAAGTAAGGCAGTTGATACTCAACTGTATACCACATCAGAAGTTAATAGAGTTTCACGAGTGGCATTTGATTTAGCAAAGTTGCGTAATAATAAAGTTACATCAGTAGAAAAATCAAATGTAATGGAAACAGGTTTATTTTGGAAACAAACCGTAACAGATTTACATAAAAAGGAATATTCTGATGTTAATTTAGAACACATGCTTGCAGATAATTGTGCAATGCAGTTAGTTCGTTATCCAAAACAATTTGATGTCATACTTACAGATAACTTATTTGGTGATCTTTTAAGTGATACTGCAGCTATGCTAACAGGATCTTTAGGAATGCTTCCTTCAGCAGCTCTTGGACCAGTTAAAGAAAATGGAACTAGAGCAGCAATGTATGAGCCCGTTCATGGTAGTGCACCAGATATAGCTGGGCAATCTAAAGCAAATCCTTTAGCAATGATCATGAGCTTTGCTATGATGTTGAAATATAGTTTTGATATGCAAGAAGATAGTCAAATGATTGAGAAAGCTGTACAGAATGTATTACTAAAAGGTTTAAGAACAGCTGATATAAAAGATGGAGCAGAAAAAATTATCTCAACTCAAGAAATGGGCAATGCTGTTATTGAAGAATTAAAAATTCTATCTGGAAATTAAATGACTCAAAAATACAATATAGCAGTAGCAGGAGCAACAGGTGCGGTAGGAACAGAAATAGTTCAAATATTAGAGCAAAGGGATTTTCCAATAGACAATTTATATTTACTTGCATCATCAAAATCAAAAGGCAAAAAAGTAGAGTTTAAAGATAAAGAAATTGTTGTAGAAGACTTATCAGAATTTGATTTTTCAAAAGCTCACATTGGTTTATTTTCACCTGGTGGTAAAATTTCTGCAGAATATGCACCAAAAGCAGCTAAAAAAGGATGTATTGTTATAGACAATACCTCTCATTTTCGAATGCAACAAAATATTCCTTTAATCGTTCCTGAAGTAAACGCTAATGCACTTGATGAATTTTTTGATGATGAAAACAGAACTAATATTATTTCAAATCCTAACTGTTCAACTATACAAATGGTTGTTGCATTAAAACCACTTCATGAAAAAGCAATTATAAACAGAGTTGTTGTATCAACATATCAAGCTGTTTCTGGAGCAGGTAAAACAGGTATGGATGAATTATTTAATCAGACTCAAAATGTTTATGCAAACCAAGAATTAAAAAAAGAAAAGTTCACAAAACAAATTGCGTTTAATGCCATTCCACACATTGGAGCTTTTTTAGAAAATGGTAATACTGAAGAAGAGCAAAAAATGATTGATGAAACAAAAAAAATTCTAGACGAGGGAATTAATGTTTCAGCAACTTGTGTTAGAACAGCTGTATTTATCGGCCATTCAGAAGCTGTAAATATAGAGTTTGACTCACCATTAGATGAAAAAGAAGCTAACGAAATATTATCTAACTCTGAAGGTATTTCAGTAATTGATCATCGAAAAGATGAAGGTTATGTGACTCCTGTTGAAATTGCAGGAGAGGATAAAGTTTATATTAGTAGAATTAGAAATGATCAATCAATAGATAATGGTTTGAATTTATGGGTAGTGTCAGATAATTTGCGCAAAGGAGCAGCACTTAATGCTGTTCAAATTGCTGAGTTAGTAATTTCAAAGTACTCAGAAAAAATAACTATTTAATTGGCGGTCTCGTAGGGACTCGAACCCCAAATCCATGTTCCGAAGACACGTGTGATATCCATTTCACCACGAGACCATTTATTATAATTATTTATTATTGAAATTTTCTAATTTTTGAATGAAATCTTTGAGAATAGGATCTCTTTTTATTTCATAGACAATTTTAATTGGGTGCCTATTTTTATCTGAAGCCCATTTCATATCATCTAAAAGAATTGGAGATGGAATTGTGTTAGTTGGTGCCCAGTCTTCGTTTAAGACATAACCAACAGCTGCCATATCCCAAATTTCTTTTGACCAACCTTTATGGATACTATTGTACTCTTTAAATCGCATTGCAAGAAATTTACCAATTTCACCATGAGGTTCTATGTATTTTTCTATTTCTGGAACTGTTGAAATAAGATGTGAAGTTACTCCTTTACAAGGAACCATAACGAGAGAAACACCGCTATCAAATAAAACTTGAGCACCTCCAATATCTTGCTTTAGATTAAATTCCATATTTTGTGGCCAATAAAGCGCGTTACCTCCCAACCAAACTACAACAAGTTTTTTTATAATTTCTGGCTCTTTTAATAATGCCGAGGCAACATTTGAAATAGCACCGATAGCTATTACGTATAGAGGATCTTCTTCAGAACATTTTAAAGCACTTTCTATGATATTATCTGCTGCTGGCGAATTAATTGGTTTTTTTTCAAAACCTACATATTTTGTTG
>LUMB01000196.1_pt1 | contig 13551 bp, 17 predicted proteins | sample 730021 | NCBI WGS metagenome assembly LUMB01 (sample SAMN03860274, study PRJNA289734) | marine metagenome | biome: seawater column; feature: ocean; material: water; isolation source: Red Sea water column Station 91 - depth 25m | place: Saudi Arabia: Red Sea | collected 2011-10-15 | depth 25 m
GGATATGATCAATTAAAAAGACTATACCAAGATAAAATAATTGAAAATATTTCATTTAAAGAATCAAAAAATGCAAATTATTTTGATGCTGACAAAGTTGGAAAAATAATTATAGAAAAATTTGAGAATAACGAGTTTGATGTATGTACAATATTTTATAATCAATTTAAAAATGTAATTACTCAAATTCCTCAAGAGCAGCAAATAATTCCTTTAAAAACTGAAGAAAAAGACAACAAATCATCGGAGGAGAACTATGAGTTTGAACCAGATGAAGATGAAATTTTAGGAAATTTACTTCCAAAAAATATTTCAACTCAAATTTTTAAAGCGATGTTAGAAAATTCAGCTAGCGAACAGGGTTCGAGAATGAGTGCAATGGATAATGCAACCCGAAACGCAGGTGAAATGGTTGATAAACTTACTATTGAATATAATAGAAGTCGTCAAGCAGCAATTACTAAAGAACTAATTGAAATCATATCAGGAGCAGAAAGTTTATAATTATGAGAAAAGGAAAAATTACACAAATTATCGGTGCGGTAGTCGACGTAAAATTTGAGGGAGAATTACCAGAAATATTAACAGCATTAGAATGTAATAATGGAGGAAACAGACTTGTATTAGAAGTTGCTCAGCACTTAGGCGAGTCTAGCGTAAGAACAATCGCAATGGATGCAACAGAGGGTTTAAAGAGAGGTGATGAAGTAACAGATACAGCTGCTCCAATTAAGGTTCCAGTTGGACCAGAAACTTTAGGCAGAATCATAAATGTAATTGGTGAGCCTATTGATGAAAGGGGCGAAATTAAACCAACAGATAATTGGCCTATTCATAGATCTGCACCTGAATTTAACGATCAATCAACTGAAACAGAAGTTTTAGTAACGGGAATTAAGGTTATTGATCTTTTAGCACCATATGCAAAAGGTGGAAAAATTGGTTTATTCGGTGGAGCTGGTGTTGGAAAAACAGTTCTTATTATGGAATTGATCAATAACGTTGCAAAAGCTCACGGAGGATTTTCTGTTTTTGCAGGTGTTGGTGAAAGAACTAGAGAGGGAAATGACCTTTATCATGAAATGATAGAGTCAGGCGTTATTAAAACAAACGAAGCAGGTTCAAAAGCAGCATTAGTTTATGGTCAAATGAATGAACCTCCTGGAGCAAGGGCTAGAGTGGCTCTGACAGGTTTAACTGTTGCTGAATATTTTAGAGATCAAGAGGGACAAGATGTTCTTTTTTTCGTTGATAATATTTTTAGATTTACTCAAGCAGGTTCAGAGGTATCAGCTTTGCTTGGTAGAATTCCATCAGCTGTTGGATATCAACCAACTCTAGCTACTGACATGGGTAACTTACAAGAAAGAATTACAACGACTAACAAAGGTTCAATTACCTCTGTACAAGCAATTTATGTTCCTGCAGATGATTTAACAGATCCAGCTCCAGCAACATCATTTGCTCACCTAGATGCAACGACTGTATTATCTAGACAAATTGCTGAAATAGGTATTTATCCAGCTGTGGATCCACTAGACTCAACGTCTAGAATTCTAGACCCTAGAATTGTTGGTGATGAACATTATAGAGTAGCGAGAGAAGTTCAAAAAGTATTACAAACTTACAAATCACTGCAAGATATTATTGCAATTTTAGGAATGGATGAACTATCTGAAGAGGATAAGTTAATTGTTGCTAGAGCAAGAAAAATTCAAAGATTTTTATCACAGCCATTTTTTGTTGCAGAAGTATTTACAGGTTCTCCAGGTAAATTAGTAGACTTAGAGTCAACAATAAAAGGTTTTGATGCTATTTGTAAGGGAGAGTATGATCACTTGCCTGAAGCAGCATTTTATATGGTTGGGACAATAGAGGAAGCTATAGAAAAAGCTGAAAAAATGGCTAAGGATGCAGCAGCTTAATGAGTGAAGGTTTTAACATAGATATTGTTAATCCTGAAAAATCTTTTCTTTCAAAAGAAAATGTTTCAGAAGTAGTTGTTCCTGCTTATGAGGGTGAAATGGGAATTTTAAAGGACCATATACCAATTATTTTTCTACTTCTTTCTGTATTTCTTGATAAACATGAAGTTAAAACTCTACAACTGTATCAGTAATCTTACTTAATTCTTCCCATTTCCAATCTAAAAATTCAGGATATTTTGTTTTAATATTTATTTCTTCATCATTTCCAATAAATTTTACAATAAACCATTTTTGTCTTTGACCTTTATATTTGCCCTTCCAAATTATTCCGAGCAAATTCTCAGGTAAATAATAGGTTGTAAAACCATCTATTTCTTTAATTAATTTCACAGATTTAATACTTGTCTCTTCTTCTAGTTCTCTTAAAGCTGCTTTTAGATTGTCTTCACCTTTGTCGATACCTCCCTGAGGCATTTGCCAAAAATTTTTTGGATTATCAATTCTTTTTGCTAAAAAAACTTTATTTTCTTTATTTAATACTACTATTCCCACTCCACTTCTAAGTGGCAACTTTTTAAATTTTTCTTGCATTTTAACCGTTAAGTAATTTTAACGCGTAATCAAGCTGGTTGTCGGTATCAGTATTTATTCTAAAATCATCTGACCCTTCTGCAATTTCAATATCAGGTGTAACACCTACTTGAGAAATTGATTTTCCAGATGGTAAATAATATTTTGAAACAGTAAGCCTTATTGCTCCATCATTTTTCAAAGGAATAATAGATTGAACAGATCCCTTGCCATATGTGCTTTCACCCACTAATACTGCTCTTTTATGATCTTGAAGTGCGCCTGCAACTATTTCAGATGCGGATGCAGAGCCGTAGTTGATAAGCACAATCATAGTTTCTCCATTTAAAACGTCCCCTCTCTTTGCAAACCATTTTCTATTTTCGAATTTTCTTTTACTTTTGGTTGAAACTATTTCCCCATTTTCAAGAAAGAAATCGGAGATTTTTATAGCTTGAGAAAGTAATCCACCCGGATTATTTCTTAGATCTAAAATATAATTTTTAACTTTTCCATTTTTTTTAAACTCTTTTATTTTATCCTCTATCTGATCACTGCTATTTTCATTGAAAGATGTAAGCCTAATATATCCCGTTTTATCATCAATGATTTCAGATTTAACAGAAGCTACTTTTATAATGTCTCTTGTAATAACAAATGTTAGTGCCTTTTTCTCACCAACTCGTCTAACAGTTATTTCTATATCAGTTCCAACAGGACCTCTCATTAAATCTACAGCCTCCGTTAAAGATTTGCCTTGAACTTGTATATCATTGATTTTTACAATGTAATCGCCTGCTTTAATCCCAACTTTAGAAGCTGGGGAATTGTCTATTGGTGAAATCACTTTTACTACACCTGCCTCCATACCTACTTCGATACCCAAACCTCCAAATTCTCCACTTGTTTCAGTTTGCATATTTTCAAATGAGTCTGGAGACATATATGCGGAATAAGGATCTAGAGATTGTAACACACCATTTATAGCCGCATCCATTGCATCACTTTGATTTACATCCTCAACATATTCTTTATTAATTTTATCTAGCACTTCACTGAATAGATCTATTTTTTTATAAATATCATCTTCATTTGCAGATTTTGAAATTGTTGAAAAATTACAAATTAAAATAATTATTAGTAAATTTTTAATTTTAAATCTCATATAATTAATTTCTCTTTGGGTATTAATTCAGACCACATTTTTTCTAATTCATAAAATTTTCTTTTTTCAGGATTAAAAATATGAACAATTAAATCAATTCCATCAACCAACTTCCAATCATTACTTTCTTTACCTTCAATTTTACAATTTTGAATTCCACTTTTCTTAAATTTTTCAAAAACCTGCTCTGATAAAGCTTGAATATGTCTCGATGAAGTTCCACTAGCTATAATCATATAATCAGCCATTGATGATTTACCCTCAAGATCAATGGAAACTATATCTGTTGCTTTATTAAAATCTAGTGTATCAATTATTTCTTTTTTTAGACTGGAGATTTTATCCATTAATTAAATTTAGAGTATCAAATTTTTCTTAATTGAGAAGATGAAATTTTGACTTTATTAAATTTAATAAATTCAACACTTTTCCTATTATATTTCAACGCTTTTACTATTATATTTTTTATAAACAGGGGATTTAATGGCTTTGGTTTTATAACCATCTCTATCAAAAACTATTATTTTACATATCTTTAAAATTTCTTTGTAACTTTTCCACTTATGAAAATTAATCAAATTATCAGCACCAATAATAAAATATAATTCATTGGATTTTTTTTTTAAAAATTTAATTAAATGAATGGTTTTATTAGATTTTGTTTTTTTTTCATAAAACTTAACCTCTATAAATTTATTCTTTAAATTTATTTTTCTAGCAAAAGCTATTCTTTTATCTATATTGATTGAACTTTTATCTTTGAAAGGATTCTTGCTTGTTATTGCCCATATAATTTTATCAAGTTTTAAAATTTTTTTTGCAACTTTACTAATTTTAATATGTCCGATGTGCGCGGGATCAAATGTTCCACCAAGAATGCCAATTCTTTTTTTACTTTCTAATTTGGCCTGAACCATATATTTCGTATTTGTAACTTACAAGTTGGTTTAGACCAACAGGCCCTCTTGGAGGCAATTTGTTTGTTGAAATTCCAACTTCTCCACCAAATCCAAATTCACCCCCATCTGCAAATTGTGTAGAAGAATTTTGAATTGCTATAGAGCTATTTACACTTTTAATAAAATATTTTGCTGTCCTGTTATTATTCGTAATAATAGCATCTGTATGCATAGTTCCATATTTGTTTATATGTCCAATAGCTTCTAAAATATTTTGAACAACTTTGACTGATATTTTTGATGATAAATGTTCAGTAGACCAAGTTTTATTATTTGCTATTAACGTTTTTCCAGAAAAATTTTTTTTTATAGTTTTATCACCATAAATCTTACAACCATTTTTTGGTAACTCTTCTAATATTTCGTTGATATTTTTTAATTTATTTTTGTGTATCAAGAGTGTTTCTGTGGCGCCACAAATACTCGTGTTTCTCATTTTTGCATTTTTAACAATTTTTTTTGCCATATTTAAATTTGCATCTTTATCTATGTAAGTATGACAAATACCTTCTAAATGACCTATTACCGCAACATTTGATAATTCTTGAACTTTTTTGACTAAATTTTTACCTCCCCTTGGTATTACAACATCAATATATTGACTCATTTTTGAGAGCATAAAATCCACAAGTTTCCTATCTTTCTTTTCGATAAATTGAACAAAATTTTTATCTATTTTGTGTTTAGCTAGACAAGTTCGGAAATAGTTAGCTAAAATTTTATTGGTAAAATAAGCTTCTGATCCCCCTCTTAAAATGACACAATTTCCAGATTTGAAGCATAAAGTCGATACATCTGCAGTAACATTTGGTCTGCTCTCATAAATCACCCCAATAACTCCAATTGGTATGCTTACTTTTTTAATTTTTAACCCATTAGGTCTTGTCCACTTGCTCAATTCGTAATTGACTGGATCTTTTAGTTTTATAACAGTTTTAATTGCTTCTATTATTGAATTAAGTTTCTCATTGTTAAGCTCTAATCTATTAACTAAATTTTTTTTAAGACCTTTTTTCTTTGCGAATCTTATATCTTTTAAATTTTCTAGTAGAATTTTATTTTTATTTTTAAGAATTAATTTTACAAAACTTTTAAGGACATTATTTTTAATTTTAGTATCTATAATTTTATGTGCTTTTTTTGAATTTTGTCCTAATTTTATTAAATATTTACTCATTATATTCTAACCATATCATCTTTATGAATAACTTCCGATTTTGAAACATATCCCAATAAACTTGAAATTGTGTTTGAATGTTGCCCCTTAATTTTACTTATTTCAGCCGATGTGAAGCTACTCAAGCCACGAGCAAATTCATTCATGTTTTTATCTAAAATTTTAATATGATCTCCTTTATTAAAATTTCCTCTAACGGTTTTAATACCAGCAGCCAACAAACTCTTGCCTTTTCTTAGGGCGTTTAAAGCACCGTCATCAATTATTACATCTCCTTTTGGAGAAATAGAACTTATAATCCATTTTTTTCTAGCGTCTAATTTTGATATATTTGGCAAAAACCAAGTACAATTATTATCTGATAAAATTTTTTGAATAGGTCTATGAACTAAACCATTTGCAATTGCCATATGACATCCTGAAAGTTGGCAAACCTTTGCTGCATCAATCTTAGTCTTCATGCCACCAGTTCCGTGCTCACTTATACTTTTCGTTGCGATTTTTTCAATCTTATCATCAATAGTGCTTATTTCTTTTATTAATATTGCTTCTTTATTTATTTTTGGATTTTTTGTGTATAATCCTTCAACATCAGATAATAAGATTAAACAATCAGCACCTGAAATTTGTGCAACTCTTGAAGCTAATCTGTCATTGTCACCATATTTAATCTCAGATGTTGCGATGCTATCATTCTCATTAACTATTGGGATAAAACCTAAACTAAACAGATTCTCAAATGTTCTTTTAGCATTAATTGCTCTTCTTCTTTTCTCAGTATCCTCAAGAGTTAACAATATTTGTGAAAGATTAATTTTTTTTGGACTGAAAAATTCTTTAAACAAATTCATTAATTCGATTTGTCCAATTGATGCCACAGCCTGACTTTTATCTAATTTTAGATTTTTTTTACTTAATTTAAGTTTTTTACAGCCAAGCGCTATAGCGCCTGAGCTAACAATAATTATGTTTTTTTTTAAATTTTTTAAATTTTTGATATCTTTTGCAAATTCACTTAACCATTTTACCCTTATTTTTTGATCTTTATCAATAAGAAGAGAAGAGCCAATTTTTACAACAACAGTCTTTGAGTCTTTAAGATACATAATTTATTAATTTAGCTTTGACTTTCATTAATGCGTCTTTTCTAAGCGTAGATAATAGTAATACATTTTTTTTTGTTTTTTTTTTAAAGTTTTTTACTTTTTCATTTACTTCTATTTCATCCAATAAATCTATCTTGTTTAAAACTATTAATTCATCTTTTTTCAAGAGATCACTACTATACTCGCCCAATTCATTTCTTACTTGATTATATGATTCCTCAAGATTGTTTTCTGTAATGTCTATTAAATGTAATAGAGATTTACATCTTTCTATATGTTTTAAAAACTTAATACCTAAGCCAGTTCCTGTATGTGCTCCTTCTATTAGACCAGGTATATCTGCCAGTGTTATTTCTTTATCATCATAAATTGTGACACCTAAGTTTGGATTTAATGTGGTAAATTTGTAATTTGCTATTTTTGGGTTGGCACTTGTTATGGAGGCAAGTAGACTAGATTTACCAGCATTAGGAAGTCCTATAATTCCAATATCAGCAATAGTTTTGAGTTGAAGCCATATCCAAAATTCCTCTCCTTTAGATCCCTTAGTAAATTTTTTTGGAGCACGATTAGTTGAAGATTTGAATCTTGTATTCCCAAATCCTCCCTTTCCTCCTATAGCAACAACAAATTCTTCATTTTCATTTTTAAAATCATAGATTAAAGTTTTGTTATCTTCCTCAAAAACTTGTGTACCGACAGGAACTTTTAGAAAAAGAACTTCACCACCTTTCCCTGTTTTGTTTTTTCCACTACCATCGCCACCTCTTTGTGCTTTAAAGTGTTGTTGATAACGAAAGTCTATAAGCGTGTTTAAGTTTCTTTCAGATGTAAGTACTACAGAACCGCCTTTACCACCGTCTCCACCATCAGGACCTCCAAACTCAACAAATTTTTCTCTTCTGAAACTAGGTGATCCCGATCCGCCATCGCCAGCTTTTACGTATATCTTTACTTGATCTAAAAATTTCATGATACAACTATGTTAGGAGTTGTGAGATTTAATTGGGTTTTACAGATACGTAAGTTCTATCTGACTTACTTTTTTTAAATTCTACTTTACCTTTAACTACAGAAAAAATTGAGTGATCTTTTCCCATCCCTACATTTTCTCCAGGGAAAATTTTTGTTCCTCTTTGTCTTACTATTATATTTCCAGGAACAACAAACTGGCCACCATATTTTTTTACTCCGAGCCTACGTCCAGCACTATCTCTACCATTCCTTGACGATCCACCAGCTTTTTTTGTTGCCATAGTTTACCTATTTATTTTGAAACTTCCTTAGTTTGAGTTTTTATTTCTTTTGAAGCTTCTTTTTTTATTTCCGCCTCTGAAATTATCTTTCCATCCTTAGCAAAAATTTTATTTATTCTAATTAAAGAAAACTGCTGTCTATGTCCATTTTTTCTTCTAGAGTTTTTTCTTCTTCTTTTTTTAAAAATTAATACCGTTCTATTTTTTCCATTTTTAATTAAGTCTGCTTCAACTTTAGCTCCTGAAATAGTTGGTTCTCCTAATTCAAGGTTTTTATCGTCTCCGTAAGCTAAAACTTCGTTAAATTCTAATTTAGTTTCAGGCTTCGAATCTTCTAATCTTTCAATCTTAATTATTTCGCCAGCTTGCACTTTATACTGTTTTCCACCTGTTTTTATTACTGCGAATGACATAGTTAGTCCTAATTTTTATAAACAGCAATATAGTCAGGGTCAAATTATAGTCAAGCTGAATAACTTAGAAATTATCCTTTAAATCTCTCAATTTTGAAAATGTTTCCAAATCTTCAGATTTTAAAAAAATGTTGCAATCTAGCTCGTCCTCAATTGTGGTTGGAATAGTTGGTAATCCTTTATCTAATAAATTTTTTATTTTTTCAAATTTTTTGTTTAACTTCTCATTTTGTTGATCTTGCATTTTACAAAACTCTGCATTTTTCATTGTGTATTCATGTCCACAAAATATTTTTGTATCTTTAGGAAATTTTTTAAATATTTGAAGCGAGGAAAACATTTGTTCATATGTACCTTCAAATATTCTACCACATCCTAAAGAGAATAATGTATCTCCAGTGAATAATAATTTTTCTTTTTTAAAATAGAAACATATGTGCCCAGAAGTATGTCCTGGTATATGGAATACTTGAAAACTAAATTCATCTTTGCTCCAAATCTCTTTGTCCTTCAACTCTATATCGATTCCTGGTATTCTATGTTTATCTTCTACATATCCTATTACTTTGGCATTATATTTCTTTTTTAAATTTAAATTTCCTCCAATGTGATCAAAATGATGATGCGTGTTTAATATATACTTTAAATTAGCTTGATTACTTTCTATAGAAGCAATTACTGGTCCTTCTTCACTTGGGTCTACAACACATGCATTTTTTTTACTGTCTATAATTAAATAAGAATAATTATCTTCTAGACATTTTATAATTTCAACATTCATTTATTTCTCTATTAAAAAAATACCTAATTGCGATTCTAAATTTCTCCATGCTAAATTTTTAGCACTTAAATTTAGAGTTTTATTATTTTTTAACGCTAAAGATTTAAAAATTTTTATTTCTCTTTTTGAACAAAAATTGAAAAAATCCCTTAAAGTGCACATATGCAAATTAGGTGTATTATACCATTCATTAGGAAGGTTTTCTGTAACTGGCATTGTGCCCTTAATTAATAAATTAAGACGAACTTTCCAGTAACCAAAGTTTGGTATAGTAACAATTGCTTTTTTACCAACTCGCAAAAGCTCGGAGATTACTTTTTCAGGATCTAAGAAAGCTTGAAGCGTCTGACTTAATATAACAAAATCGAATGAATTATTTGGGAATTGTTGTAAGTCATTTTCTGCATTTCCTTCTATTACAGTCAAACCTTTTGATAGGCAATTTTGAACCCTATTTTTTGAAATTTCTAAACCACGTATTTTAGAAGTTTTATTATCCTTAAGAAACTTCATTAATTCTCCATCGCCACATCCAACATCTAAAACTTTAGAATTTTGCAATATTAGCTCAGAAATAACTTTAAATTCTTTTTTCATTCACAGTTTTATAGTTTGTTTTTAAATAGTTCCCTAAAGTATCTAAAAAATCCGGTACATCTAAAAGAAATGAATCGTGTCCTTTGTCAGACTCTATTTCTACAAAACCAACATCTGCACCAATTGCGTTTAGCGCAATGACTATCTCTCTATTTTCAGCAGTTGGATATAGCCAATCTGAAGTGAATGAAATTACAAAAAATTTAGAAGTCGTATTACTGAAAGCAGCTGATAGATTACCATTAAATTGTTTTGATAAATCGAAGTAATCCATTGCTCTAGTTATATACAAGTAACTATTTGCATCAAACCTATCTACAAACACTGATCCTTGGTATCTAAGATAACTCTCAATTTGAAAATCTGCATCAAAACTAAATTTTAAATCATCTCTCTCTTGTAACTTTCTACCAAATTTTTCCTGGAGACCTTTTTTCGACAAATAAGTAATATGTGCTGCCATTCTAGCAACAGCCAAACCTTTATCAGGACTTGTTTTATTTTGTTCATACAAACCATTTTTCCAATTAGTATCAGCAAGTATTGCTTGTCTTCCAAGTTCATTAAATGCAATATTTTGTGCAGAATGACTAGATGTACAGGCAATCGGTATTGCAATATGTGCTTTATCCGGAAAATTTGAAACAAATTGTAATACCTGCATACCACCCATGGACCCACCGATAACTGCAAATAATTTATCTATTTTAAAATGCTCTAGTAGATTGTATTGAGCATTAACCATATCATTAATTGTTATAACAGGAAAATTTGTCCCTATGGGTTTGCCCGTTTCTTCGTCTATTGAGCTCGGACCATATGAACCCATACATCCTCCAATTACGTTAGCGCATATGACAAAAAATTTCTCTGTATCTATAGCTTTTCCTGATCCAAGTGCGTAGCTCCACCAGCCATCTTTATTTGTAATAGGATTTTTTCCAGAAGCAAATTGATCACCTGTTAATGCATGAAATACTAAAATAGCATTATCTTTTTTTTCGTTAAGAGTCCCATATGTCTCATATGAAATTGGAAAATTTGAAATTTCTTTTCCACAATCTAATTTTTGTGGTTTTGTTATTGTAATATTTTTTACCAGTTTTAATTTATTCATAATAAATTTAAGATTTAGCGAATTGAGAGGTAAAAAAACTTGTTTAGCAGGTTTTTTATAGCGCTCGCAATTCAGTCTAAATCAGCGCAGAAAACTTTTACAAGATAGGTATTTACATGTCAATTTTTTTGGAATTAATTGCTTCTTTTGTTTAAATATATAAATATTCACTTCAGCAAACGAGTCGGCTTTCGGTGCAGGGGAAAGAGTAAGAAATATATTAAAGAATAGAAATAACAATATTTCAAAATATCCCGATAGTAAGTTTAAAAAATTAATAGAAACTATTTCAAAGAAATTTAATTTAAATAAAGAAAAAATTATATGTGGAGCAGGATCAGATGAAATAATACAAATGATTTGTACACTATTTCTTAATAAGGGTGATGAAGTAGTTGTCCCACAGTACAGTTTTTTAATGTATAGAATTTATGCAAAAATTGTTGGTGCTAAGGTTAAGTTTTCAAAAGAAGTAAATTTTAAAGTTTCTGTGGATGAAATCTTGAAAAAAGTAGGTAGAAATACAAAAATAGTTTTTATAGCAAATCCAAATAATCCTACAGGCACTTATTTAACAAAAAAAGCATTATTAAAATTAAGAAAAAAATTAAATAAGAAAATACTATTGGTTGTGGATGATGCGTACTTTGAATATATGATGAACAAAGATTACTCACCAGGATTAAATATTTTTAAAAATTTTAGCAATGTTTTTATTTTAAGGACATTCTCAAAAATTCATGGTCTTGCAGCATTAAGAGTTGGTTGGGGGTATGGTGACAAAAAAATAATTAAAGAACTTTATAAAATTAAACCACCATTTAATGTTAATAAATTTGCACAAGATTGTGCTGTGGAGGCTTTATATGACAACAAACATATAAAAAATTCTATAAAACATAATACTTATTGGTGTAAAAAAATTAAGAGTGAGTTACAAAAATATGACATCACCACGAATGAAGTTACAGCAAATTTCTTTTTACTAAACTTTAAAAACTGTAAATTCTCATCAAACTTTATCTCAAGAAAACTTGAGAATAGAGGAATCATATTAAGAGAGATGTATGCATATGGAATAAAAAATTGTTTAAGATTAACAATAGGCAATGTTAAAGAGAATAAATTTTTTTTAAAACAGATGTCACTGATATTTAAAAATGTTTAAAAAATTATTGATTATAGGATGTGGATTAATTGGATCCTCTCTTTTGAGAGCATCTATAAATAAAAAAATTTCAAGGCAAATACTAGTTTTTGAAAAATCAAAAAAATATAAGAAGCAAATCAAGAGTATTAATTCAAAAATAATCATTCTTGATAGGCTTGATAAAAATATATCTGATGTTGATTTCGTAATATTAAGCACTCCCATGAGTGAATATAAAAAAATAATTCCTATGCTTAATAAATATATTAAATCTGACTGTATAATCATCCAATTGCAGGTTCAGAGGTTAGTGGACCAACTCATGGTACAAAAAATTTATTTCTTAATAAATGGTGTATTGTTTTTGAAGATAAAAATAAAACAAAGCAAAAAAAACTATTAAAATTTTGGAAAATAATTGGCTCAAAAACAATTATAATGGAGGCCGATGAGCATGATAAAATTTTTTCTATTACCAGTCATTTGCCACACTTAATTTCCTATAATTTAATCAAAACAGCATTAGATTCGCAAAAGAAATACAAAAAAAATATCATTAAATTTAGCGCTGGAGGATTAAGGGATTTCTCAAGAACAGCAGCATCCAATGAAATTATGTGGAGAGATATATTCTTTAGTAATAAAAAGAATATGTTAGAGGCAATTAATTTATTTATAAAAAATTTAAATCAATTTAAGAAAAATATAATTAATTCTGAAAATACAAAAATATTAAAAAAATTAAAAAACTCTAAAAAAGTTAGAAGTCAAATTATTGAACTTAAACAAGATGTTTCCAAGCCAAATTTTGGAAGAGAAGATAATTAAATTGAAAAAATTTTTTTAACTTTTAAACCAGCAGTTTTTTCAATAAGCTTAATTGTTTTATTTATTGGCATTATCAAAACTTTTTTTCTTGGTCCATAAGCGTGTATAAATTTTTTTGAATTTATACAAATTCCAACATGTCCCTTCCAAAAAACAATGTCACCTTTTTTAAATTTTTTTTTGGATTTAAGTCCCTTTTTAAACTTAATCTGGTCAACAGTATCTCTTGGGTAAAATTTGTTATTATAATTGTAAATTATTTGCACTAAACCAGAACAATCAATACCCTTAAAAGTTTTACCTCCCCATTTATATTTTACATTTCTAAAAAGGTTTACAATATATATAAAATTTTTAATTTTATGATTTATTGGTTTAACATCATCTTTTCTAATCCAAAAATTTTTCTTAAACATTAAATAGGATGTGTATTTGTTTAAAATTTGAACTTTACTTGCAAATGGTAAATCTTTACCTGTGTAAGTAAATTTATTTCCCTTAGAC
>LUMB01000147.1_pt1 | contig 13455 bp, 13 predicted proteins | sample 730021 | NCBI WGS metagenome assembly LUMB01 (sample SAMN03860274, study PRJNA289734) | marine metagenome | biome: seawater column; feature: ocean; material: water; isolation source: Red Sea water column Station 91 - depth 25m | place: Saudi Arabia: Red Sea | collected 2011-10-15 | depth 25 m
TGCTAAAATAACTCTTAATAAAGATATTATAATTAAAAAGCCAGGTGAACATATATTCATTCCATTAGAAGCAATTCACAGAGTTCAAAATTCAGGAAAAAAACCAGTTAAAATTGTTGAAGCTCAAGTTGGCTCAATCTTGAAAGAAAGTGACATTGTTAGATATCAAGATGTTTATGGAAGAGTTCGTTAAATTAACTGAATTGTAATATTAGATAAATATTTTTGTAATTAAACTTATCTAAAGATTGCTTACAAAATTTATAGTTAAATAATAAATTTTTCTTCTCGTATTCACTTTAAATTTTGTTAATTAACAACTTTCTCTCTTTTCATAATTGAGAAGAGAGAAAGACGAATTTAGATATTAATTATTTACAGATGCTGAGCTTTCATTAGCTTGTTTCTTAGCTATTTTTTTTGCTCTTTTTTCAGCAGTTTTTTTTTCTAAACTTGCAATTTTTATATTAATTTTAGATAATTTTTTTTCTTTTAAACTTATCTTATTTTTAAGTTTATCTATTGATTTGATAAATTTCTTTTTTCTTTTTTCATTTTTCTTTAGTTTTTTACCCATGACAACCTCCTATAGTAAATTTAAAAACAATTATATTTAAATTAAATATCTTAGTAAAATAATTTTTTGTTAAATTATGTTATTTAAAATTATAGTAAAAAATTTACTTTTTTATCTGAAAATTCAATATCAATCTGCTTATGACATCCAAAATTGTCCCCATCAATCTGAACGGGAATTTCAAAATTATTACCATCAATATGAATATTTTTTGAGTAAGTAGTGATAACAGATTTGTTTTTTGATAGATCTCCATAAATAATAATTAAAATTATATAATATATTAGTTTTAATCTTGTTAAATCTTTGAACACGTAAGTTACCAATCTATCATCAAAAATATCTGATTTATTTATCTTATGATGACCAGCATAATACTTTGTATTAGATGACAATATCCAATCAGCCTGATGTTTTTGACCGTCAAAGAAAACATTAAGTTTATTATTATTCATAAATAAAAAATGTTGAAATCCTTTTAAACCAAAAATTATCTTTCCTAGTATTTTTTTTATACGCGTATCAATAGAGTGAACAATTTTAGCATCCCAACCAATACCAGCCATTAAAAAAAAATAATTTTCATTTATTTTTATAAGATTAGATTGTTTATAATTATTTGATGTTAAAACACTGCAAACATCATTTACTTTTTTGGTTATAGATAACTCTGCTTGAAGTAAATTGGCAGTCCCAGCCGGTATATACCCAATTGCAAAATTTTCATTAAAATCAAAGTCATTTTTGATTAATTCATTGATAGCAAATGATACTGATCCATCACCACCAGCAACTATCAATCTATCATAATTTTTATTTTTAAATTCAAGGAATATTTTTTTTGCCTCTTGTTCAGATTTAGTTTTGAAAAAATCAACAGTATTATTGATTTTTAATTTTTCATAAATTTTATTTACTAATTTTACTTTTTTCCCTGATGATGAATTGAGATTATAAATTAAACAATAATGCATAATTTTTTTGTAATTAAATATTAATAAATCCTTAACATTTCAATGAAATAAGAAATAGATGATTCGAGTTACAGTTGTGTTACAAAAAAGGTTTTTTTAATGGCCCCACTATTAAAATATAAGAGTATATTCATATCTGATGTACATCTTGGTACTAAAGGTTGTCAAGCAGGCAAGCTTCTAGAATTTTTCAAAAATTCAAGATCTGAAAATCTTTATTTGGTTGGAGACATAATCGATGTTTGGGCTATGCAAAAGAGTTTCTATTGGCCTCAAGAGCACAATGATGTCATTCAAAAAATATTAAGAAAAGCAAGGCACGGGACAAAAGTATTTTACATTATTGGTAATCATGACGAGGTGTTTAGAAAATTTATCCCAATGCATTTGGGTGATATTAAAATTGTAAATAGAGTTATTCATGAAACACAGTTAGGAAAAAAATATCTAGTTGTTCATGGTGATGCTTGGGACGGAGTAATGAAACATGCAAAATGGCTATCTAAATTAGGAGCTATTGCATATGAATTATTACTTAAAATTAATATTATTATAAATTTCTTTAGAAAGTTGAGAGGTAAAGACTATTGGTCTTTGGCAAAATTTTTAAAATATAAGGTAAAAAATGCTGTCAAATATATAGGTGAATATGAAAACACACTTTCAAAATATGCAAAAAGAAAAAAATTTGATGGAATAATTTGTGGTCACATCCATCACGCTGAAAATTTAAACCTTGATGGTGTGAATTATTTAAATTGTGGTGATTGGGTTGAGTCTTGTACAGCATTAACAGAAAAATATGATGGAACTTTTGAGATAATTTATTGGGATAAAAAAAGAAAGGAATATATTACAGAAAATATTGATAAAGACAAGTTCACTTCCTTCAAAAAAGCATCCTAAAAAATGAAAATATTAATAGTTACTGATGCTTATTACCCGCAAGTTAATGGTGTAGTAAGAACTCTCCATCAAACAGGTGAAATACTTAAATCACAAGGTCACACTATTGAATATATTACACCTCAACAATTTCTGACTGTACCTATGCCCAAATATAATGAAATTAGATTATCTTTAAATGTTTGGCCTCGTGTAAGTAATTTAATCAATTCAATTAAACCTGATGCAATACACATTGCAACAGAAGGGCCCCTTGGTTTTATGGCAAGAAGACATTGTATTAAAAAAGGTTTAAAGTTTACAACAAGTTTTCATACAAGATTTGATAAATATATGAAACTTTATATGCCTATCATTCCAGCTAAATGGTCAGAAAAATTTTTATGCAATTTTCATAATAAAGCTGAAAGAATTTTAGTGACAACAGAATCCATGCGTGAAGAGTTAATTGCATTAGGTGTTGATAACAATAAAATGGTTACATGGACCAGGGGAGGTAATCATGGCGCGTTTAAAAACCCCATTAAGAGAGACTTACCTTACAAAAGACCTATATGGATATATGTTGGTAGGATTGCAGTTGAAAAAAATATTAAAGCATTTTTAGATCTCGATCTTGAAGGTACTAAAGTTATTATTGGAAAAGGTCCAGACCTAAACAATTTGAAAAAAAAATTTCCAAATGATATTTTTTTAGGTGAAAAGACTAATGGAGAATTAGCATCTTATTTTGCATCATCAGACGTTTTTGTTTTCCCTAGTAAAACTGATACATTTGGTATTGTTGTTTTGGAATCATTAAATTGTGGTACACCAGTTGCAGCTTATCCAGTGCCAGGACCTAAAGATATATTAGGTGGAACTAATATTGATACTTTAGATGATGATTTGAAGGCTTCTGCTTTAAAAGCTTTGAAGGTAAGTCGCCAAGATTGTCTTGATTTTGCAAAAAAATATTCATGGGAAGAAACAGCAAAAATATTTTTTGAAAATATTTCACCTAATTATTAAAGACAATATTCATTACATTTGTTAAAACATATCCATGTTTTGGACAGAGTTGATACTCATAGTTGTAATAATTATTTTATTATATTTTTTATTTAAAAAAAATATTAAGCCAGAAAATACAGCTCCAGTTGTAAATAAGACCAATAAAGATGATTTAGGAAAAAGAGTAATTATTGAAGAATTAGAAGATCAATTTTTTGCTTTAGATAAATATAACTTAATCAAATATCTTAACAAAAGTGCAAAACAACGTTTTGGTGAAAACTTAATAGATAAAAATATTTCAAGTGTGATAAGAGATACAAAATTATTAGAAACAATTGATGAAGCTATTAAGGATCAAACCACAAAAAATGTTAATGTAGAAATCAATTTACCATCTTATCAGCTTTACAAAATTTATGTTATTCCTGGTCCTACTCATTTGTTTCCAGAAATAGACTCGGTTGTATTATTTCTAAAAGATTTTACAGAAATAACAAAAGCACAAAAATTAAAAACTGATTTTGTTGCTAATGTGAGTCACGAATTAAGAACACCTTTAGTTTCAATTAAAGGCTCTTTAGAGACTATTCTTGGACCAGCTTCAAAAGACCAAGAGGCTCAAAAAAAATTTATGTCTATCATGTCTGATCAAGTATTGAGAATGGAAAACTTAATCAATGATTTATTGATTTTAAGCAGAATTGAGCTTGAAGAACACATTAAACCAAATAAAATCATTAATCTAAATGATATTTTTAAAAATATTGAAAGTAACTTTGAATTAATTCTTAAAAAAAAGAAAATTAATTTACATCTTGAACTTATCGAACCAACTTTAGTTTTTGGTGATAATGATAAATTGTTAACTGTATTTTCAAATTTAATTGATAATTCAATTAAATATTCTCAAGGTGGAAAAAATATATATGTCAAAAGTCAAAATAGTGAAGGTAAATTAATTGGTAAAAACATTGTCATTAGTATTAAAGATGAAGGGATTGGAATACCTCAACAGTTAATTCCAAGAATAACTGAAAGATTTTTTAGAGTAGATACAGAAAAAAGTAAAAAAGTTGGTGGTACAGGTTTAGGTTTAGCTATCATGAAACATATTATATCTCAACACAGAGGTGATTACGAGATTCTTAGTAAACTTAATGAAGGTACTGAAATTAAAATATATCTTCCAACAAAATAATTAATTTAAAAAGTTGTTTAAAATTAACTCTTATTCAACCAATATTTAACAAATCTTTTGTTGATTCGTATCCTATTTTAATTAAATTTTTAATATGATTAAGGTATTGCATAGTATTTTAATTATCTTATTTGTTTTTATGTCGATGATTACTAAAAGTATATCATCAGATATATCTACAATTCTAAGGAATCAACAATTAACTGTATTCGATATTGGTGTTTTTAGATTACAAGAAGATTTAAAAAGCACTTATCCTGAAATTAAAAAACACAAAGATGTCCCATATGAAGATATTTACATGGATGTTGTTACTTCATATCGAAACAATTCAGTAGATCTAATTATTTCAATTCCTGTAAACGAAAATTTAAAAAAAGAAAACTACATGTCAGATTCATTTAGATGTCGAAATATATTTAATTCTGTCAGAGATCATTTACTAAGAAATGAAAATATGAGTAATTATAGATTTACTATGGCAACAAGTTATTTAACATCTATATTTTCAACTCCAAGTAGTTGGCCCAAATGGCGTTACGATCAAAGTGTTCTTGAGGAATTAGTTAATCTCGTGAAATTGGAAGTTATTTTAAGGATAATAATTGCTTCGCTTGTTGCTTTAACAGTTGCAACAGTTGCTCAAGCAAGAGATCAAATTAAAATAGTTGGTTCATCTACAGTATTCCCTTATGCGACTGTTGTTGCTGAAAGATTCGGTGGTTCAGGATTTAAAACTCCTGTAATCGAGTCGACTGGTACTGGTGGAGGAGCTAAACTATTCTGTGCTGGTGTTGGTGAGCAACATCCAGATATTACAAATGCATCAAGAGCTATGAAAGATAAAGAAAAAGCTCTATGTAAAAAAAATGGAGTTAATGAAATCGTTGAGATCGTTATTGGTAATGACGGTATTACATTAGCTTATAGTAAAGATGCAAAACCAATTAACTTTACTAAAGAGCAATTATATTTAGCATTAGCTGCACATACAGTTGTTGATGGTAAATTAGTTCCAAATATCTATAAAACTTGGGATCAAATTGACCCAAGTCTACCTAAGCAGAAGATTTCTGTAATGATCCCTCCAGGAACTTCTGGAACAAGAGATGCTTGGAATTCTTTAGTAATGAAAAAAGGTATGACTAAAGAAGCTAAGGCTCTTTATAAAGCTGGTTATGAGGCTGGAAATAAAAAATACAAAAAACCTCAAAAACTTTACAGAGAAGATGGTGCTGCTATTGAAGTTGGTGAGAACGATAGTTTAATCATCCAAAAACTAGTTGCTGATAAAGATATGTTTGGTTTCTTTGGTTTTAGTTATTTCTTAGCTGCTAAAGATAAATTGCAAGCTGCTAGCATTGATGGCGGTCAACCATCTCTAGAAAGTATTCAAGACTATAGTTATGCAGTTGCAAGACCATTATTTTTCTATGTGAAAAAAGCTCACGTTGGTGTGATCCCTGGATTACATGAATTTGTAAAAGAATTCACTACAACTAAAGCTATAGGTAAAAACGGCTATTTGGCTGACATTGGTTTAGTACCATTAGATAAGAAGTTGTATAAGACAACTAGAACTAATGCAAAAGACCTTGTGGCAATGGCTGACTAATAAGATTGGTTAATAAGTAAAAATTAAGGGGTCTTTTTAGACCCCTTTTTTTTAAGAAGGTGTAAAGTAAAACATTAGGAGATTCTTTGAACTTAGTCATATTCATCTTTATAGTCCTTCTTGGTTTTACTAGTTACTATTTTGGAAGAAAAAAAGCCTATTCAATTCAAGCAACAAATACTAGATTAACAGCACTTCCACAATTTTATGGATATTATTTAGCAATATGGTGTGCAATACCTGCTTTTATTATTTATTCTTTATGGGCAATATTTGAGCCAAGTATAGTTAAATTAATAGTTTTAAGTGATTATAGCAATCAAGGATATCTTGATGATGAGTTAAATCTAATTTATGAAAAAACTAAATCATTATCTCGTGGCCAGTTTAGTGGAGAAATTACTCCTTATCTTGAAACATCTGCAGAAAAATATTTAAATCTTCGATCTATAGCCCAAAACTCTAAAGTGGTTTTAATTTTGGCAATAATTATAGCTTCTATAGTTTATGGTTATAAAAGAATTTCTTCAAACAATAGAACAAGAGAACCGGTTGAAAAATTTTTAAATGCTGTTTTATTTACAGCTTCTTTGGCAGCTATATTAACAACTATTGGAATTGTTTTTTCATTAATATTTCAAACTATCGATTTTTTTAAAGTAATTCCCTTGTTTGATTTTATTTTTGGAACTCATTGGTATCCAGCTAAAGCATTTGTGAGAGATGCTTCTGAGCCTTTGGATCCATCAATGTATTCTGACACATTTGGGGCTGTACCAATTTTTGCCGGAACATTTTTTATAGCATTAATTGCAATGTGTGTTGCTATACCAATTGGATTGATGAGTGGAATTTATTTAGCTGAATACGCTTCAACTAAAGTAAGACAATATGCAAAACCTTTAATTGAAATTTTAGCAGGCATACCAACTGTAGTTTATGGTTTTTTTGCAGCTTTAACAGTTGGACCATTCCTTAAAGATATAGGAACGGCAATGGGATTAGAAGTATCTGCAGAGAGTGCTCTAGCTGCAGGGGGTGTAATGGGGATAATGATTATTCCGTTTATATCTAGTTTGAGTGATGACGTTATTACTAGTGTTCCTCAAGGTTTAAGAGATGGTAGTTATGCAATGGGGGCTACTAAATCAGAAACAATAAAAAAAGTTATTTTTCCAGCAGCATTACCAGGAATTGTTGGTTCTATCTTGCTAGGTGTTTCCAGAGCTGTTGGAGAAACAATGATTGTAGTTATGGCTTCAGGCCTTGCAGCCAACTTAACATTTAACCCTTTAGAATCTACTTCAACTATCACTGCTCAAATTGTCGTAATATTAATTGGAGATCAGGCCTTTGGAGATCCTAAAACCCAGGCAGCATTTGCACTAGGTATGACATTGTTTTTGGTAACACTTAGTTTAAATATTTTTGCATTAAGAGTTGTTAAAAAATATAGGGAAAAATATGAATAAAAATAAAGAACAACTCCTAAATTCTAGATATAGGGCCGAAAAAAGATTTCAATTTTACGGGAAAAGCGCAATTTTTTTAGCTCTTTTGTTTTTAACAATTTTTATTTTTAAAATCTTTTCTACTGGCTATACAGCGTTTCAGAAAACTTGGTTGATTGTACCAGTCACCTTTGATGCTGAAACCATGTACCTTGACGAAAATCCTTCTAAAGAAGACTTAGAGGATGCAGATTATTTTGATCTAGCTTTGCAAACAATGTTTGATTTAGATAAAAGTGCATCAGAAAAACAACAAAATGATCTAAAGAGAATGGTCTCTTACTTTTTTGAAAGAGAGATTAAAAGGGAGCTTTTAAATGACCCTTCATTAATTGGAAAAACTAAAGATGTTTATTTAACTGCTTCAGATGATTTAGATCAAGTATTTAAAGGCAATTATCCAAGGGATTTACCTGAAGATCAAAGAAGAGTTACAGATTATCAATTAAAGATTTTTGATCAACTTGTAGAACAGGGAAGAGTTGAAAGTAAATTTAATTTAAGTTTTTTTACATACCCTGATTCAAGAGAAGCTGAATTAGCTGGTATAGCAAGCTCATTTATGGGATCGATTTTTTCTATTTTAGTTTGTTTAGTTATTGCATTTCCTGTTGCAGTGCTAGCAGCTATTTATTTAGAGGAATTCGCACCAAAAAATAGATTTACTGATTTTATTGAGGTAAATATAAATAACTTAGCAGCAGTCCCATCAATTGTTTTTGGTCTTTTGGGACTAGGTATTTTGCTGGCTGTATTTCAGTTACCTAGATCAACACCTTTAGTTGGTGGAATAACTTTATCATTGATGACATTGCCAACAATAATTATTGCCTGTAGAGCATCTTTAAAAGCAGTTCCTCCAAGTATAAGAGAGGCTGCACTTGCAATGGGCGCTAGTAAAATGCAAACTACAATGCATCATACAGTGCCATTGTCTATGCCAGGGACTTTATCTGGTACAATTATTGGCTTGGCTCAAGCTTTAGGTGAAACCGCTCCTTTGATATTGATTGGTATGGTAGCTTTTGTAAATACAATTCCAGGATCTCCTTTAGATCCAGCTGCAAGTTTGCCGGTACAAATTTATATATGGGCAGAGAGTGCTGAAAGAGGATTTGTCGAGAAAGTTTCTGCTTGTATTATGGTCCTATTGGGATTTTTAATCATAATGAATTTGTTTGCACAAATAATTAGACATAAATTTGAAAAAAAATGGAGTTAAGATGATAAAGATAAATTCAAAAAATGTAGATGTTTTCTATGGAAAAAAACAAGCTCTATTCAATATAAACTTAGATATTGAAGAAAATCAGGTTACAGCACTAATTGGTCCTTCAGGTTGTGGTAAATCTACTTTTTTAAGATGTCTTAATAGAATGAATGATGTGATTGATATATGCAGAGTTAAAGGTCAGATTATAATCAATGATTTTGATATCAATGACAAGAGTTGCGATGTAGTTAGATTAAGAGAAAAAATTGGGATGGTTTTTCAAAAACCAAATCCTTTTCCTAAAACTATTTATGAAAACATTTCTTATGGCCCAACAATTCATGGCATGGCTCAATCAAAAAATGAAATGGATGAAATAGTTGAAACTAGCTTAAAAAAAGACCATACTATTATAATAGTCACTCATTCAATGGCTCAAGCAGCAAGAGTATCCCAAAACACAGGCTTTTTTCATTTGGGAGAATTGATAGAACATGGTTCTACTGATAAAATATTTAAGAATCCTGAAAATAAAAGAACTCAGGATTATATTACAGGGAGGTTTGGATAATGGTTGAAGCACCACACACGGTTAAGTCTTACGAGGAAGAACTTAAAAATTTAAATAGTAATATAATTAAAATGGGTGGTTTTTGCGAGGAGTCATTAGGCAAGGCTATTCAAGCCATTACCACAAGAAATAGTGATAATGCGGAAGCTGTTATAAAAGATGACGAAAAAATAGATAAGTTTGAAACTTTAATAGAGCAACAGGTGGTAAATCTAATTGCTTTAAGACAACCAATGGCAATAGATTTAAGAGAAACTGTAACCGCATTGAAAATTTCATCTGATTTAGAACGAATAGGTGATTTGGCAAAGAATATTTCAAAAAGAACATTATTATTAAATGAAAATTTACCAAAAAATTTGACCGAAGCTTTGGTAAGAGTTTCTTCTAATGTTCAAAAACAACTCAAATCTATTTTGGATGCATATTTAGATAGGTCATCTGCTATGGCTATAAATGTCTGGGAAGGTGATGAACAAATAGATGATTTAACAAATTTATGTATGCAAGAAGTAATAAAATATTTGAAGGAAGACGAAAAAAATCTAGATGATGGTACTCATTTATTATTTGTTACTAAAAATATTGAACGTATTGGTGATCACACAACAAACGTTGCAGAGCAGGTATATTATTTAGTTACAGGAAAGTATTTAGAAGGAGATCGTCCAAAAGGAACAGAGCCAATAGTAACAGGAGAAAAGTAATAAATGTCTGCTCACGTGTTTATTGCTGAAGATGAAACTTCAATAGTAACGCTGCTAAAATATAATCTTGAAAAAGAAGGTCACAAAGTAAGCTATTCCGAAAATGGTGAAGATGCACTTAAACAAATTAAAGATAAGCATCCTGACTTAATATTAATGGATTTGATGTTACCAGATTTGTCGGGTGTTGAAATATGTAAGAATTTAAAAAAAGACAAAAAGTATAACGACATACCTGTAATAATGTTGACAGCAAAAGGTGAGGAAGAGGACAAATTAAGAGCTTTTGATACAGGTGCAGATGATTATGTAACAAAGCCATTTAGTCAAAAAGAACTTAATGCAAGAATTAAATCACTACTTAGAAGATCAAAACCACAATCATCTGCTGATGTTGTTGAATTTACAGATCTAAAAATAGATAGAATAACAAAAAGAGTTTATAGAAATAATGTTGAAATAAATTTAGGTCCTACAGAATTTAAATTATTAGATTTTTTTATCAAAAATCCAAAAAGAGTATATTCACGAGAACAACTATTAAACAATGTTTGGGGTGAAAATATTTATGTAGAGTCTAGAACAGTCGATGTACATATTAGAAGATTAAGACAGGCTATTAATATAGATAAAACTAAGCCTTTAATAAGAACTGTAAGATCAGCAGGTTATTCTTTAGAATCTTGAAGGTCTTTAGGTCTCATAAATTCCTTAATTAAACCATTTCCATCTAATTTATTCCATTCATTAAAATCAAAATAAATTTTTGCAAAAGCTGATGTTGGAAATTTATAGTTTAATAACTTAAAATGATTGTTGTTATGATTTTTTGTCAGTGATCTTACTAGATTTCTAACAGCAGGCTCGTGGTTAATTAAAAGCACAGATTTAAATTTTTTAGGTGTTTTTTTTATTATATCTATAATTTTATCTTCACTTGATAGGTATAATTTTTTTGAAGAAATAATTTTTTTTGGTTTATCTATTTTTTTTAATAAAATTTTTAGGGTTTTCTTTGTTCTTTTTGATGATGAAAGTAATATGTAATCAAACTTATATTTTTTTTTAACAAAAAATTCACAAATCTTTTTTGCATTTTTCTTACCACGCTTACTTAAAGGTCTTTCATGATCGTCAAGATTTGGATGGTCCCAGCTAGATTTTGCATGACGCATAACGTATAATTTGAGCATAAAGTTTAAATATATGACTGCATTAAAAAAACAAGATAAAGAAATACTTAAATCTAAATACATAAATAGAGAATTGTCTTGGCTCAAATTCAACGACAGAGTTCTTCTAGAAGCCCAAAATATTGAAAACCCACTTTATGAAAGAATTAAATTTTTATCTATAGCTGGATCAAATTTAGATGAATTCTTTATGGTACGTGTCGCGGGTTTATATAGTCAAATCAAGCAAGAGGTAGATTCTCTTAGCTCTGATGGTCTTACTCCTGATGAACAAATGAGTGAAGTTATTTTGGAAACAAATAATCTTCTTAATAAACAAAATAAAATATATAGAGATTTAATTCTTCAATTAAAAAAAGCAAATATAAGTATAGTTAAACCTGAAAATTTAAGTAAATCGGATCAGAAAAAATTATTTAAAATTTTTAATGAAGAAATTTACCCTCTGCTAACTCCTTCAGCAATAGATCCAGCTCATCCCTTTCCATTTATTGCAAATCAAGGAAGAGCATTAGTTATGAGATTAAATAAGAAAAATAAAAAAAGAGTTTTAAATGCAATAATAGTAATTCCAAAAGCTTTATCAAGATTTATTGAAATAGATGGAAATAAAAGTTTTAAAAAATTTTTAATTATTGATGATGTTATAAGTTTTTTTGCTTCTGAAATATTTCCTGATCATGATTTAGATAAAAAAATGTTATTTAGAGTTATAAGAGATAGTGATGTAGAAATTCAAGAGGAAGCCGAAGATTTAGTAAGATCTTTTGAATTGGCTTTAAAAAGAAGAAGAACAGGTGACATAGTACGTTTAGAAATTTTAAAAAATAGTAATAATGACTTAATTAAGTTTATAACCAATAAGTTAAACGTAAAATCTGAATACATCTATGAAATTGAAGGCATTGTTGGAATTCAAGATATCGACCAAGTTTGTAAAATTAAAAATTCTAAATTAAGATTTAAAAAATTTAATCCCAGAGAGGTTGAGAGATTAAAGGAATTTAATAATAATTTTTTTGATACTATAAAAAAAAAAGATTTAATAGTTCATCACCCTTTTGAAACATTTGATGCTGTCGTTGAGTTTTTAAATCAAGCTGCATATGATAAAAAAGTTATAGCAATTAAACAAACTCTATACAGAACAACGTTAGACTCTCCAATTGTTAAAGCCTTAATAACAGCAGCTGAAAATGGAAAGACAGTAACAGCTTTAATAGAGATCAAAGCAAGATTTGATGAAGAAGCAAACATTCAACTTTCAAGAAGTTTAGAAAAGGCAGGAATTCAAATAGTTTATGGTTTTGCAAAATATAAAACACATGCAAAATCATCTTTAATATTAAGAAAAGAGCAGGGAAAAATTCAAACTTATATACATCTGGGAACTGGCAATTATCACCCAGTTAATGCAAAAATTTATACTGACTTATCTTTATTTAGCTCTGATAAAAAAATAGCAACTGATGCCGCTGAGTTAATTAAAAAATTGGCGCTTGAAAATTCTGACACTGAATGGACATTTGAATATTCTCCAGAAAGTTTTACAGGAACAGAACTAGAATATGCAAGAGAAGTTTGTGATAACGTTGTAGAAATTCTAAAGCCTGTCTCAAAAAACAAAATTATTATAAATCTTCCTGCTACTGTAGAAATGTCAACTCCAAATATTTATGGCGATCAAATTGAATGGATGAATGAAAATCTTAAAAATAGAAAAAATATTTGTTTAAGTCTTCATCCTCATAATGATAGAGGAACTGCAGTAGCAGCATCTGAATTTGGACTTATGGCCGGTGCAGATAGGATTGAAGGTACGCTTTTTGGGAATGGTGAGAGAACTGGAAATGTTGACGTTGTTACTATTGCATTAAATATGCTTACTCAAGGCATAGATCCAAAATTAGACTTCTCTAACATTAATTCAGTTATGAGAGAGGTTGAATATTGTAATCAACTTCCAGTTCATCCAAGACATCCCTATGCAGGAG
>LUMB01000141.1_pt1 | contig 13072 bp, 8 predicted proteins | sample 730021 | NCBI WGS metagenome assembly LUMB01 (sample SAMN03860274, study PRJNA289734) | marine metagenome | biome: seawater column; feature: ocean; material: water; isolation source: Red Sea water column Station 91 - depth 25m | place: Saudi Arabia: Red Sea | collected 2011-10-15 | depth 25 m
GATTGAACTCCAAAATCAACACCTATACCAGGTTGTTTAGATGGATTAATAACGCCTGTTGCTTGAAAAGGATCTTGTACTCTACTTACATCTCCACCTGATAAAAATAAGCTTTGCGCATAGTTTATAGCTCTAGCTTGATCAACAGTACTACCAAACGCATCTCTTGCATAAGCACCCATAGCGCCTAATATAGTTCCATCAAATCCAGCTACTGGTTTAAACTTGCCGCCTTCTGCAGGTATTCTAAACAATATATTTCCAGCACCGCCAACAGTACCTTGTACAGCTTTATTAAAATCATCTGCTGTAACTGGATCTTCATTAGATTTTAAATCAGCATTAGTACTAGCTATCCATTGATCTCTTATTTGGTTTTTATTTGATGTTAATTGTTCTCTTGTAAAATAAAAATCACCGCTTTTACTAGACTTATTCATTAAATTAACAAATTTAGCAGGATCAACTGTTTTCTTAGTAAATATTTCACCACTAGCGCCTTCAAATGCTTGAGTATCTACAAGCGCGCTAAAAGAAGTATATAAACTATTACCAGCTATGGAGTTTTCTTTATCAGGCCCATCTTTTGTAACAACATCGTTTTGATATTGTACAACATTTCTTGATAAAGCTCTACCATCTTGACCTCTTATATAACCTGCATTACCATTTAAAATTTTAAATTCTTCTGCAGCTTGATCTTGTAATAAAGCTATTTTATCTTGATCGCTTAATCTTAAACTAGCTATTTCTTTAGCGTCTTCAACACCCAACTGTTGCATTAACTGGCTACTAGGCTTAAAGCTACCGTCTTTATATTTATTAGTTAGTTGGTTCCAAGCTGACTCATAAATAGCATCGTTTTCACTTCCATATCTATTAATAGCAAAAGTATCTGCAAATTGATCTGTTTTTGTAAACCAATCATCTCTTATATATTTAGCAGCATTTTTAGTAGTTTGAACTTGACCACCACCTGGAAGTGTGACGCTAACACTAGATCCTTCACTGTTGTAAGTAGGCTTAACACTAGTGTATCTCATCGCAGAACCTCCTGAGGCTACAGATTTTTGAGTATCAAGAGCTAAATCAGCTTTAACGTTAAAGTTATCAGTTAACCATTGATCAGTCATAGCCGAAGCATTAACAAACTGACCATTAATTTCAAATCCATATTGTGGTATGCCAAACCTATTTGTTTTTGAAGCTATTCTAACAGCATTAGGATTTTCTGAGTTTATTTTTGCAAATTGAGCTATAGTTAAATTACTATTTTTACCATCAACACCAGGTAAAAATTTATTACTAACATTAGAATCATAAACATCAGGATCACTAACGTATTTTAAATATTTACTAAAACTAGAGTTTGCATCAGCACCAATAGCAGCTTTATAACCTAATATGTGATTTTGTATTCTTTGTCTGTCTCTAGCATTTGCTTTTTGATATTGATTTTGTAATTGAGCTAATTCACTGTTTTGCCAGTTAATATTTACAAGTGGATTTGCTTCTAATGAATACGTAGTTCCATCTATATCTTTTAAAAAATCGTTTTTACCTAATTCAAAAGCTGTATTAAAACCTTGAAGCTCTTCTACTTCGCCTTGTTCTGGCACTCTAAGAGTTGAAGCTACACCTCTACCAAAAGCAGTATAATCTTGTATACCTAATCTAGGATTTTCATATGTACCACCTGTTGTTGTTCTAGCGCCACTACCTAAGTTAGCACTCATCATATAAGGACTTCTTGTTCTTGCCATAATTTAATTATTGTTAAATTGTTCCATAACCTTGTATAGGAGACATTACACTACTATATAAATCAAGTGCTTGACCACCCGCGTTATATTGATTTATAAATTGTCTTCTTGTAATACCTTCTCCATACTGCGTTAAAGCTCCAAAATTTTGAAGTTGTTCTGGTGTCATAGCTCTATAAGCTTGTCTAGCTGCTTGATTAGCACCGCCAAAATCAAGAGCACTACCAATTTGACCACCAGTTGTTGCTCCAATAGTGCCATCAGCAGGAGGTGTAATATTACTACCACCACCACCAAATCCACCTTGCATTGCAAAAGTACCAACAGCTCCAATAGCTTGACCAAACATTTGTGATTGCTGTGCTCCATAAGCAGCTGCTTGTTGACTAGCTGAACTTTGCAAACTAGACTGTCTGTTTAGTTGTTGCGTTTCTCTTCTTTCTTGTGCTTGAAACTCAGCCATTTGAGCTCGTTGCCTCATTTGTGCTGCTTGTACTTCACCTTGCGCTCTTAACTGTGCGTTTCTAGCTTCTTGTTGTTGTATACTAGCAGAAACACCTCTTTTACTTTGCGCCGCGGCTCTTGCTAAAGCTGTAGCACCACCAGCGCTAGCGCCTGTGGCTCTTAATGTATCCAATGTGCTAGCTAGTGATATATCTGCTTGTTCTGCTTGCATTTCTGCAGCTCTAGTAGCTATTTGTAAGTTAGCAAAAGGATTTTCAAAATCTTGACCAAAATCAGGTATATCTTGCCTATTAGCTTCTAAAGCCATTACTCTAGCTGCGGCTGCTCTTTCTCTTCTTCTAGCTGCTCTTCTTGCCCTGCCGGCTCCAATACCGCCAAATATACCGCTAAGAACACTAACGCCTAATCCTATTGCTGCTAAACTCATAATTTATTATTTATTGTGATGAATATACAGTTTCGCTACCTACAGCATATAGCTCTGCTTTATTAACAGAAGAAGCTATAGCTTCACTAGGTTTCCAATACTGCATTTTTACTTTATTAAAATATCCTTTTACACCTGATAAATCAACACCTGTTATTTGATTTAATGATGTAGTTGTTGTGTTATTTCTTATATGCCCATAATATTTGTTTTCTTTATTAACAAAATTTATAGGTATTGATAATGATGACACAGTTGTATCACTACTTAATATTGGAAAAGCTTCGTGCATATCTGTTTCAGATGATGCCATTTTCCAACCAGTAGTACCTTCATAATTTATAGTATGAAAGTTTTTAACAGTTGTTGGTTGATCGTTAAATACAAATTCTACATTTGCTGGATCACTATAACTGCTAGTATAAAACTTACAGCGTTGAACATTATCGCTGTAATGTTTGTATAAGTTTTGATTATCATAAGTATAAAACTCATTATCTAAACTAAAACCAAATGTTGGTTTATATGTATAAAAAGATACCCAGCCTTTTGAACCTTCATCAAACGAAAGTGTAGCATAAACATCTTTTGTTAAATTTGTAGCGCCATCGCCACCGTATTCTGATAAATGAGTAGAGCTAATATTCTCATCGTTTTGTAATGAAATAACGTATTTGTTTTTACGCTCGTCATACATACCATAAATTCGTTTTGTTTTAGGTAAATTATCTCTAAAAAAACTACGCATACTAGCATCTGATATAGGTGTTAAACCGTCTTGCGATAATCTCAATACAACACCTCTATTTTTATCAGAAAAATATTTTCTACCTGCATGAACTGCAAAACTCTCAGGATTTTTACTTATACCATAATCACCACTAAAACTTCCAACTTGTCCTATAACAACTCTAGAAGCAGTAGTAAGTGGTTGACCTTCTTGTGTAAATATAGCGTCTTTATCAATTAACGCTCTACTAACTTTATTTTCTTGAAATATAAGTAAGTTTGTATCTTCTGCATATAATTTTTGTATACTACCATTTTGTATATCTACAGCTTTTGTAATAGGTTCACCTATAGAAAACTGATTTGTTTCGTTAACATCTGTTTTTGCATTAAAAATACCAGAGTGTATTAATGCATTGCCTCTTGTTCTTTGAGAATAATTAAAGTCTGCTAAATAAGCTTTTACACCAAAATCAACAGATTTACCGTTAAATTCACCTTTTATTCTTGATTCTTCAACGTGCCATTGACCTATATCTTCTACTGGAATAAAATCATTTTCATTAACATCATAAAATAAATTAGCACCACCAGATAATATAAAAGTATTATAATAGCTTATTTCTAGCTCTCTTGCTTGTGCTATTAAATCAGTGTGTAAATCCCTTATTAAACCACTTGTTGATGATTCATAATAAATATCCAACTGAGATTCTACAGGATTTGTTTCTAAAACAGTTAAACCAGTTGTAACTGCTATTGGCTCTTCTTCTAGATTTTGTATAATTAATTCATCACCAGCATCAAATCCGTGTTCATGTGATAGTTTAATTTTTTGATAATATTTTGTACTACCATCTTCAACTTCTGTTATAGTTTCTACAGATTTTATTGTAAGAGGATCAAATAGTGCCATCATTTGTTTTACACCGCTGTCATGACTTGCGGTAAAAGGTATTACTGATCTATCAAAATGCATTATAGTTCTTTTACTATTATCATTTAATTGAACTTTTTGAAGTATTGGTCTTCTAATATTAAAATCATCTCCATGTTCAACTATAGTAGCTGTTGTATTGTCTTCACTTAAAAATCTTTTTTGTTGAGTTTGTTGACCAAAAATAGTTGATGAAAAAGTAAAAGTAATTTGAGTATTTTCAACAATATCAGCTACAGTATTTGGGCTAATAGTAAAAGTATAAATAGTTTCGCTACCTGGAGTAAGTTCTCCACTTCCTAGTTGTAATGAGCTTGTTACTATAAGCGTTGGATTTACTGTGTCAAAACCTTCAACATTACCTTGAGTTGAAAGACTAACTTGTTTACCTGTATCTATAGTAGTTAAAAGACCAAAGTTTGCAAAACTAGATGTAAATAAAAAATTTCTAATAGCAGCTCCTTGAGATCCTTTTATTTTAACAGAACTACTACTTGAGCTTAAAGTACCACCATCTCCATCAACATACAAAGGCGCTTTAACTTCACCTCCAGTATCACTACCATCTTTAAACTCAATAAATTGACCAACACGCATCATAGCACTGTCACCTCTATCACTACTTATTTCTCTACCATTAGTCATTATTGTTTTAGAATCAAGCTCTGGAAAATTTTCTTGTTGACTATTTTCTATTTCTACTTCAATAATTTTTTTACCAATACTACTTAAATGCTTACTGTCTTTTAATTTTTTTAAAGTTATTTCTTGACCAGCTCTTATATATGGATTTATTGTATCACCATTACCAATTTTTAATAAAGTTCTATCATCATTATTATTTTCATAAACTTTTACAGGCATGGCAAATTTAACTCTATTGTTTGAACCAATAGATTTAACTTGAGCAAGTAAAGGATTACGTTTAGCCATAATAAAATCATGAACTCTATCTTTATCTCTATCGTCTCTAGTTAATATACCTTGTTCTCTAGCAGTTCCAACAGTCATCACTTCTACAGGATCTATATCAGAACCTAACATAGAAATATTACTAGCATTGTCGTATATAGGTGATAATGTGCCTGTTGGATCTTCTTCTTCAGTAAAAGATTTTTTAATAACTTTTGGAAAAAGTAAAACATCAGAGCCAGCAACACCTTCTCTAACTTCATCAGTTTCATCAACATCTCTAGGTACTTTGTTTATATTATTACCATATAAACTAATCCAAGTAAAACCTAAAACATCATCATGTGTATTAGACTCGTTATTCCAGTTATCAGCTGGATGACTAGTATATACATTGTAATATTCTTGTTGTTGTTGTTTTACAACTATTTTATAACTATACCAACCATATGGGTTGTAATCTTCGCTATTTATATCACCATTATATAAACTATCAACTATATTGTTTTCATTAAACTTAATTGATAAAGCTTTACCAAAGGCTTCTTCAAAATTAGACCAGCTATATCCATTATTATAATTTGATGAAAAATCAGTGGTTACAGCTGGAGACGTAATAGTATCAGCACCATTATCAGTATTTTTAGAAAGTATGACAGTAGACTGTCTACCAAATATATCAGATAAAACAACACCAACTTGATAATCTCTTCTTTGTTTTACAGAATTATATTTATAAACTTTTTCATTATTTTGACGAAAACTTAAAGAATCTTTTTCACCTTTTGTAATATTATTAATTACATAATTTATACCTGTTTTACCAAGGTTATCTACAGGTAAGTCGTAGTTTTCTGTAAAATTACCATATATAATTCTATTACCAGATATTTCTTGTGATTTAGCTCTTACTGGCACTTGATCAAAAACTCTAGTTATTTGTTTATCTTCTAATATTTTATATGGCTTTTCAGATTTATAAGTAAATTTATAAACATGTCTATAATAAAACTCTTGAGCTGCGTCGTTTGTTACAGTTACAGTTTCAATTAAATCAGTAAAAGAACTATTGTCGTTGACATCTATTTTATTATAATGATTTTTCATTATATCAACAACAGTTTTAGAATAAACATCTTGTACATCTGATTTATCTAAGTCTGAAGTTATGACATTGTTTATATGACCTTCGTTTAAAGGTTTAAATACTATTTGTGTAAACGGAGCCATAGTTGTATACTCACCATCTTCATATTTATATCTATATGAAAACCTAACAAATTTATCTTTTAAATAATCAGACTGTATTGTTTCATCGTTTTGAAGTGTTACACCATCACCATCACCAGAATCATTTCTTAATATAGGTGCTAAATAAGGTGATACTTTAGCAACAGATATTTGTTCTTCTTTTGTATAATAATTATTGTTTTCTATCGCTCTAGTAACATTTATTTTTCTAGGTTGATTATAATTGTCTGTAAAAAACAATAAATCATCAATTAAATTTACACCAGTTATTAAATGATTTTTACTAAAATTTAAAAAATGTCCTTCAACTAATACTTGAGCTGATGTAGCGGTGCCATCTAGCTTACCCATTAGTATAGCGCAAGTATTTGTAGACTGTGCTCTAGACATAGTTCTTATATCATTATCATCACCGGTAAAATCTGTAACAAACCAAAAAGCTCTTTTATTTAAATTATCTGCAAAATAACCTATAGTTTCTGCATCAGGTAGTTTTTTTAATAAAGCAGAGCTTAGCGCTAATTCATTACCTTGTATGTTTTCAACAGCGCCTACATCAGATCCTTCTGACTGCGTAATTAATATATTTTGTGCCTCGCGGTATTCACCTTTTGGCACAAGCCTTTCATCAAGGTCTTTATTCATTTTACCTCGTAAAAAGCTGTTTTGAATTTTAGGCATATATTAATTTTTAATTCGTTTACTTTGTCCTCTTAATACTTGTGATATTTCAGCTAAATTAATTTTAGATAATCTAAGTTTAGCATTACGCATCGCTGCTCTTCTTTCTTTTTTAAATCTTTGAACTATATATTCAGGCACGTTTCTTCGTGTAGATAATATATTAAAAGCTATATGTTTATATAATGCTTCTTCTGCAAACTTATGCACTTTCATTTCAGCATCAGTACCTAAACTATCAGATACATATTCTATAACTATTATTTTACCTGATAAATCACTACTAAAATTAAAGCTACCAGTTCTTTCATTAATAGTAAAGTAACCATTTATTTGTTGATGTTCTGGCTCAATACCATATCTTCTACCAAAATCAGTACCTAAATGATTATCTCTACTTATATAATAATCTTCTTCAGTACTTAAGTTACCTGTTAAATTATCAGTGTCAAAAGCTTGCCACTGTGTTTCAGTGTATGGAGTACCACTAATTATTTGTCCGTTATTATCAAACACATAGTTGTAATCACCGTCTTGTACAGGCGCTTCTGTTGGATTTATAGTTAATTTAGTTGGATATATTATTTTTTTTATACCTGAGTTATCAATATAACAAAGCTTTACATAGCTTACATAATCTTGAGGCATTGGTATAGCTAATGATGGACTTAATTCAACTTCTTGTGATTTAACAGTTTTTAATATATCATAACTAAATTCTTGTAAACCTCTTCTAGCATGAAAAACAACATCTGTTTTACTAGCATTATTTATTAACTTACCATCACCTACATAACCTATTATAAAATTAGACACTATATCGGAAAGTGAAGTGTGTCTATATCCGCCAAACACGTGGTCTTTTAACTCAACTCTTAATGTTCCTTCAGCAGCTAAGCCTAACTCTGTAAGCTCGTCAAAAGCTTGATCACCATCACCACCTGAAGCTCCAGATGTTTCTATCTCTAATACACCGCTGCTACTTATTCTCCAATCAAATATTTCTCTGTCAGTATAATTACTATTATTAGATTCTACATATACTCTTATATCATCTGCAGTTAAAATACTACCATGTTCTTGTCTAAGTTCAGTAAGCGTATAAGTATATGATATACCATTAGCTACGCTAAGATAAAAAGACTGACTACCGGTGTAATATGTTTCGTTTGTTTTATTATTTAATAGTGCCATTTATTAAGCGTTTTCTTGTTGTACTTTTGTTGCTGTTTCTTGACCTATAGCTTGTATAACGCTTGGGTCTTTTATAATAACTCCTGTATATCTTAATATACCTAACACTAAATCTACTTCACTTGAAGAGTGTAAAGTAAAATCAGTTGAACCAGTTGCTGTGTAAGTTAAAGCACCGTTTGTATCAGCTTGAGAGTTCCAAACTGGATCGCTAGTAATAGTTGTTAATGTAGTAGGATTTACATTTATATTTTCACCTGTTATATAATATATTGGAAATGTTGTTGACGGAGAAGTTAATGGAGAAGATAATAAATAAGTTAATTTAGATTTTTCTATTCTATCAACTTCTGTTATGTTTAGCGAGTTGTTGTCTTGTGTTGTTACTCTAACTATGTTATATACGTTTGATCTAGTATAATCATCTACAGTTACAGTTGGTAAAGCACCAACACCACTAACTAATGTTATGTCATTAGTTGTGTAAAATGGATCTATACGATCCTGTATTTTTTTGGGTATATCACCATATCCTTGGGCACCGCGGCCTACAGTTTCTCTAGATACAGCTCTGTTATAATCATGAAAAGCTTTATCAAGTAGATCAAGCTGTACTTGCGAACCTATTCTATTAAACTCGTCTGGTGTTAAAAAACCTCTTGATTCTTTATTTAGTATTGCTAATACTTTTCTATATACTTTATCTACTGATATTGCCATTTTATATTTTATTATAATCACAGGCCCTAATTAAAGGGCCGTGACTATTTGTTTTTAGTTTAACCTTTTTTGTATTGATTTGTAAACTTCAACACCTTCATCAGTTTTTAACCAAGCAGCAAAAGCACTGTATGGGTTTTCATCAAAAGGTACTTCCATTAATTTTCTATCAGTTGCACCCCAAGTAAACATCCTTTGATCTTGAGATAATGTTATCACACCCATTTCATTAGCTTTAATAGCTAAATTTCTAAGTACAACATTTTCATCATTTACAAGATCTAAAAATAAAACAGGGTTTTGTCTAGCAAATAAATACAAATCTCTTTTTATCTCAGCTGAACTCATTTTATCAACAGTAGAACCTATTTCTACTCTTAATATAGCTTCAGCTTGATCTATTTCTATAGATGTAGCAGTGTTTAAAGCTTTCATTTCAGTTTCAATATCAATTAAATCTTCTTTCGCTTCTGCAACATCGTCTTTTTCAGCATAAACAACATCTTTTTTAGGGTGGTATAAAGATAAAAACTTTTGTAATGGTTGATTTTGTTTAGGAACATATAAAACACCCTCTTCAAATATAACATGTTCCATCATCACGTTATCATCTTGTTCATCAACAAAAACAGACTTTTGATTACTAGCATATCTCATTTCTCTATTAATACCCTTTTCTTCGTCCCACCACAATAATGGTTTTCTTTTTGTTGATTTAGACTGTAACACATATGTTAACGGTCTACCTTTTTTCTTTAAATAATATTGTCTATCTTTCATCTCCCATTTAGGAGCTTGAGGCTCGACAACCTCAACTTGTTTCTTTTTTGCCATAATATAATATAATTAAATAATTTAAAAATAAACCTAAAGGCGCCATTAAAGACGCCTTTGGTTTAAAATAATTGATTACTATGAATCAATCGCTATTGTACAGCTTAGTATATCTGCATGAGCAAACACAGAGTTTACATCATCACAAACAACTAAGTGATTTTCCGCGTTATAATTACCGATCTCAGCAATTTTCTTAGCTAGTGCTTTAAACACTTTAAGCTCAGAATCAGCAGTAACAGTAAGTGTAATAATATCAGCAGCAGAACCAACTGTACCAAAACTACCAACAGAACTTGAGAACTTTACTAAAATAGTTGCATCAGATGCAACAGTCATTCCAAGAAATCTTGACATTGGGTACATAGCGGCATCATCAGCTGCGTCAATAAAAATTAAAAATTTATCCATTTTTATTAGTTTTAAAAGTTAATAATTACCACTATGATTCTTTTAATAACACGAAGTTGTTAGCAGCTTGTACAATTAAACATCTTTCAGATAAATAATGTACTTCCATAATATCGTCACCGATATATGATGCACCACCAACAGATCCTGTTACCCAAGACTTCATTCTTCTGTCATCAGTTTGAGAAGCTCTATATCTTACGTGTAAGAAAGGTCTCTTAATATTTCTACCTAAGTTTTCATCATATACAGATGATACACCAGCAGGAATTAAAATTCCAGAAATATCTCCAAAACCACCTCTACCAGCAGCATCGTTTAAGTATCTCCAGTCAGACTTGTAGAAGTCATAAGAACCTCTTCTTAGTCCTGAAAAACCTAAATTTAATGCCATATCAGCAGAGTTTTCAAATACACCAAATGAAGCACCTCCTTGGTAACCAGCGTTTAATCCAGCCATCATGTCATCAAAAGTTAATGCTAAATCTCTATTTACATATAAGATATTTTCTTCAATAGCACCTTGCTTGTCAAGATTTTTTAATACTAAATCAAAATCAGCAAGTGAAGCTAAATCTTCAAATACATTACCTCTTGTTTCAACAGCTTGGAATAAACCTTCAGTACCGAAGCTGTCACCAGCATCAATACCTAAACCACCAGTAGCAGCTTCAAGTGTAGAACTTCCAGGAACACCTTTTACAGATTCAATCATAGACATTTCTAAGTAATCTTCAAATCTTAATCTAGTTTCACTAGCAGACTTCATATACCAAGAAAAACCTGATTGCCCAGACTCATCAATTGTTTCAACCCAACCGATTTGAGCTGTGTCAGAACCTGAAATTTTAAAGTGATCTTTAATAATAATTGGTCTGTTATCAAATTTAGTAAAACTTGGCTTAAGTTCTCCTGCCATAGAAGCAGAACCTTTTGCAAATTCAGAACCAAATACAAATACATTACAACCAATTGAGCTACCAGAACCTAAAACTGAAGATAAATCAGCAGTTTCGTATGGTAAAGCTTTAAATGTTTGTCCACTTGTTTCAGTTACTCTACAAACAGCTGTTTTAAGTCCTGAAGCAGAATCAGTAATAATAATTTGAGCACCTACTCTTACAGAGTTAGTGTAATCACTACCTAATGTTACTACGTTAGTACTTGAATTAACAGTTGCAGTTTCGTTACCTGACTTGTTTTTATAAGCAATATGTAATCTGTTTTGCTCAGACCATACTACCTGATCGGATGACATAGGCATTTCTGCCCCTACCATTGCCAAAAATCCGTTAATTGTACGGTTTCCGTATCTTTCGATCTCTTGCTCGTACAATTCTGGTAGGTATTGTTGCGCCCAACCTTGGTTAGCTGTATTAGCTAAATCAAGATAATTGTTGTCGCTTACAGTTTGTGATGGTGACCCAGTTAATGAGTAACTACCACCTAAACCTAAAGACGTATTAAATCCCATTTTGTTTAAATTTTAAGTTGTTATTTATTTCTAATTTTAAATTTCAAACTAGAACTATCATCACCACTTAATACTCTAAACTTTCTACCACCAGCATCAACAACAGGCGCAGCAGTTCTTGGAGACATATCAATGTTTTTTGCATTCATACTTGTTTCCTTTATAGCGTCTGCTTTACCTTGATCATAAAAATGTTTAACAATTTTATCAATGTTTTTACCAGCATATAAAGCTTTGTGATACCCTTTTGCATCTTGCATCATATTTTTATCGTCAAGAAACTCTCTTACGAAATTAGATATATCGCTTTGATACTCTTTAACAACTTGAACATCTTTAATATTGTATCTATAAGTTTTTTCTCCAACGTTAAAGTCAAAACCTTTGAAATTATTATTGAATACAGAGTCAGTAGATTTTTGAAAACGTTCTAGCTGTTGTTTTTGAATCTCACTATTAGTGGCTTGTTCTTGTTTGTATGTATTGTAAAATTCTACTGCCTCTTTCTGCTCGCTGGTCAACTTAGAACCCAACTTGACTTCTTTGTAATACTGATCCTTTAGGCCAGTAAGATGCTTTCGAGCTTTTACAATTTCTTCTTTGAAAGCCAATTTTTTCTTTTTAATATCTCTTGGCTCATCAATTTCCTCATCAAACTGAAATGTATCTTCAATTAAGAAGTTTATTTCTTCCATGTTTAAATGAGGTTTAGTCGTTTTATAATATTCTAACAATAAAGCATTGTCGTCTATATTAGAATAATCCGCGTTTAATCTAGCATAATCTTCTAGACTTCCACCTGTATCTTCCATAAACTTAACTAAATCTTTTAAGTTTTCTGGTACAACTACTTGCGGTTCAGGTTGTACTTGAGCTACAGGTTCTTCAATTTTTTTTTCTACAACTTCTTCTTGTTGTACTTCTTCTTCTTCTTCTTTTACCTCTTCAAGAACTACCTCTTCTTTTTTAACTTCTTCGGTAGGCTTTTCAACTTCCTCTTGCTTGTTTTCTTCAGAAACTTCTTTGCTAACGTCGGATTCGTTGCGAACAGGTATTTCATCTGTGCTTTGCTCTTGAACGGGCTCATTTTTCTTTTTTAATTTGATTTTAAAATTACCACCTTCTTGCTCAACTATTCTAGCTTGAACTTTAGGCTCCTCTTGTTTTTGTTCTTCATTAGAAGCTTTTACAGGTGTTTCTTCTGTTTTTACTTCTTGAATAACATTTTCTTGTTTTTCAGTGTTTTCCATGATATAATATTATATAATTAGTAA
>LUMB01000142.1_pt1 | contig 12950 bp, 14 predicted proteins | sample 730021 | NCBI WGS metagenome assembly LUMB01 (sample SAMN03860274, study PRJNA289734) | marine metagenome | biome: seawater column; feature: ocean; material: water; isolation source: Red Sea water column Station 91 - depth 25m | place: Saudi Arabia: Red Sea | collected 2011-10-15 | depth 25 m
AAGACTTTCTGCTGATGTCCAAACGTTTGCGCCATCCTCCAGCTCTTTAACAAAAGGCGAAACAATAATTGATACAGCCATAACTTATTCTGCTATGGGGGCAGATACATTAGTTATCAGACATTCATCAAGTTACATAACCTTTGAGATCGCAAAAAAACTTGATGCAATAAATGCCAAGACTTCGGTTCTTAATGCGGGAGATGGATTACATAGTCACCCCAGCCAAGGATTGCTTGACATCTATACATTGATAAAATTCTTTTCCCAAAAAACACTGAATCCAGAGGTTTTAAATTCCAAAAAAATTTTAATAATTGGCGACGTTAATCATTCAAGGGTTGCCAGGTCAAATCTTTGGGCTTTGAGTGCATTCGGCGCCGATATAATCTTATGTGGTCCTAAGACATTAATACCTGATGAATTTATCAATTTTTTAAAAACCCCCGCGCCAAATCAAACAGAAGATCCTGTTAAATCAAGAGGTTCCATAACAATTTCTAGATCATTGGAAGAATCAATAAAAATTGCAGATGCGATTATTGTTTTAAGACTCCAGAAAGAGAGAATGATGGAAAATTTACTAAGTAGCATTGATTCATATAGTTTGGATTATGGCTTAACCCCAGAGAAATTATCTTTAAATAAAAAAGAAATTCCAATTCTACATCCCGGTCCCATTAACAGAGATATTGAAATTAGCAGCAAAGTGGTAGATCAATATCCTAATTGCTTAATTAATAATCAAGTTGCAAATGGTATCCCTATAAGAATGGCTTTGCTTTATCTATTACAGAAACACAACAAGTAAATTTATAGCAACTTAAGACTTTCAGTAAAGAAACCATAAAATAATCCCAATCTTAAAGAATCTAATAAAAGTACTAAAAATTTCTTTTTCCTTTCAAATCTAAAATTTCTTCTCAAAACTATTAAAAACTCAATAAAAACTACTGATAAAAAAGCGGCTACAGGATCCATGAGTTCCACAACGGCACTTACCATACCAAGAGAACTTCCAAAAAAGTATCCGATTAAAAGTGTAATCAATGATATTGAATATCTTCGCCATGGATTATTAGCCCAAATACTTAATGTCTGAATATTTTCCACAATTTTTAGCTGAAATTTTGTCTTTTGAGGTTTAACAACCATTTTGCATTAAACTAAGCCGCTTCAGAGTTTGATTGAATTTTAGTATTTCCTTCTATTAATTCAAGTAATGCTTCCAACTGAGCCATTAACCCTCTTAATTCGCCTGGCTCAGGGAAAAGGTCATCTTCTTTTATTCCTAAATGCATTTCTCTGAGCTCTTGCCTTAAATAGCGTATGTGACTAATGACTTGCTCTCTTTTGGTTTGCGACATGATATAAAATTTTGCATTAACATTTTAAGAAAGAATATTTTTGAAAAGGAGAGTTTGCATATTTATGACTGAGAATGAAGATAAATGACCTAACAACAATTTGAAAAGATTATGAAAATTGAAAATTATCATATCCTTGAAAATATGTACTTAATTCTTATATCAATTTTAAATAATTACTTGAGGCTTTATTATTAGAGTATATTGACTTTACTCAATATGAAATTCATTTCTGAAAATAAAATAAGTGAGGAACTAGTAAATTCTTTTGATGAAGAAATGACCTTTGAGCTCGCTAAAAGGCTAGAGGAAGATAATTATAATACTCCATTTGATGGTTTAAAAGACTGGCACTTACTGAGGGCTCTTGCAATCAATAGGCCTGAATTAACGACTAATTATACCCATCTCCTCGATCAGGAACCTTTCGATGAAAACTAAAAGTAAGGACTCCAAAATAAAGGTTCTTTTATTAATAACTGGAAGTATTGCAGCTGTAAGAATTCCATTATTAGTTAGCCAATTAGCGAAAGAAAATTATGAAATAAGATGCGTTTTATCAAAAAATGCAGAAAAATTAATAAAGCCGCTTTCTCTTTCTATTTTAAGTAGAAACCCGTGCATTTTAGAAAATGATCAATGGTCTGATGGTCAATCAACACCTCTTCACATAGAACTAAGTAATTGGGCTGATATTTTAATCATCGCCCCTTTAACAGCGACAACATTAGCAAAATGGGTAACTGGAAATGCAGAGGGATTGATCCCAAGCATCTTAATAGCAAATATAAAGCCAATTATTGTTGCACCAGCAATGAATACACAAATGTGGCTAAATAAAGCTGTCCAAAAAAATTATGAGAATTTACAGAATTACGAAAATGTTTTGTCTTTGCAACCAAGTGAAGGCCTCTTAGCATGTGATGCTATTGGCATCGGTAAGATACCTCCTAATGATCTAATCCAATTAGCTCTTGAATTTATAGCTTCACATAAACAAAATGAATATCGCAAAGATTTACTTAATAAAGAAATTTTAATAACTGGAGGGTGTACCTCAGAGAAAATTGACGCGGCAAGACACATTACTAACAAAAGTTCTGGAGCTATGGGCCTACTTCTTTCTCAAGTAGCGAGGTTCAGGGGAGCACAAGTAAAATATGTTCATGGTCCTCTGAAAATCGATAAGAATCTTACTGATGGAATAAAAAGATATGAAATTGAAACTAGTGTTGATTTAATTAGGGCACTTAATAATGAAATATCAAATTGCGATTATTTTTTCATGAATGCAGCAGTATCTGATTTCAAAATAACCTCTGATACTTCAGCTAAAATTCCAAAAAATCAAATTAATGCTCATTTGAATCAAAACTTTGAGCTAGTCCCAGATATTTTAAAAACAATTAGTAAATCAAAAAAAGATAACCAAGTTTTTGTAGGCTTTTGTGCTTTTACAGGATCTATCGAAGAAGCACGAATGACAATTAAAGAAAAGATTATCCAAAAGGGTTGTGATTATCTATTCGCAAATCCAATTGATCTTGAAGGCCAAGGATTTGGCTTTTTGGCACAAAATGAAGGTTGGTTATTCGATACTAATAATATGGAACACTACATTAACAAAACATCAAAAATTGATTTAGCAAATAAATTAATAACCCAAATTATTTCATTAAAAAAATAAAAAAAAATTTTTTAATTTGTATTTTTTTGTAATCTTAATCATTAAAAATAATGTGATAGCTTAAAATAATTCCAGTTTTTTAAAATCTAAAAAGCTACGGGTTGTTTCGAGGATTTAATAGTCCTATCTTTTATGGTCCTTTCCCTTGTAATATCCGTACTGAACTTATTAGATGACCTTTAATCTATCGTCACAGAACTTTACTGCAACTTTAATTATGAGAATTCGTTCTTTCTTAGCTTTTGTTATTTCAATTTGTATAACTTTTGCTTTCGTACCTGTTAAAACATTTGCTTTTTCTGAAAGAGGAAATGCACAATTCACAGATGTTGTTAACACAGGAAAAGCTAATGATTGCCCTACATTAGACTCATCTCTTGTCGGATCAATATCTCTAGGGAATGGAGATAGCCTTAAAGGAATATGCATGCATCCAACAGAAGTTTATGTAAAAGTGCCAGGGACAAAACGAAAAGCTGCAGAATTTGTTTCTACAAAAATTATTAGTCCTAGAAATAACACCACAGTGACAGAAGTTTATGGAGATATAGATTCAGGAACTTTCACTGAAAAAGGTGGTATTGATTTTCAACTTATTACTGTATTAACTCCTGGTGGTTTAGAGGTGCCATTTGCATTCTCAGCAAAAGATCTTACAGCTGATTTACCTTCATCAATTGAGCCAGGCACTGAGGTTAGTGGTTCAACATTTACACCTAACTACAGAACTGGTGACTTTCTAGATCCTAAGGCAAGAGCTAAAAATACTGGTGTTGAATATGCTCAAGGTTTAGTTGCATTAGGAGGCGATGACGAAGAACTTGCAAAAGAAAATATTAAAGTTGATGTAAACGGTACTGGCGTTATTACTCTTTCAATCAACAATGTAGATTCTGACACAGACGAATTTGCTGGTACTTTTGAAGCTATCCAACCTTCAGATACAGATATGGGTTCAAAGGATCCACTTGATGTAAAAATAATTGGGGAGCTTTACGGAAGAAAGGCATAAATCCTACTCAAGAGAAAAAGGGGGTTAAACCCCTCTTTTTTTTTCAAAATTTTTCTTTATCAATTTTAAAAATGGAATTACAACAAAAAACTAAAACAGATACTAATGGACTAATACCGCCTTATGGAGGGGAACTAAAAAATTTAATTATCAAAGATAAAAACCTTAAAAATGATCTTATCTCTAAAGCTACTTATGAGTTTGAATGTAGCGAGAGAAATGCATGCGATGTAGAACTTTTGATGGTTGGAGCTTTTTCTCCATTGGAAGGTTTTATGGATGAAAATAACTACAATTCGGTAATTAAAAATAATAGAAATACAAATGGGTTGCTTTTTGGCTTGCCTATAGTATTTGATTCAAATAATGAAAAAGTAAAAGCTGGAGAGACAATATTGCTTACTTATAAAAAACAAAAAATAGCAGTTTTAGAAGTTAGCTCTAAATGGGAGCCTGACAAATCCTTAGAAGCTGAACTTTGTTATGGTACTAATTCTTTAGATCATCCTGCTGTTAAGATGATTTTTAACGAGAGAGGGAGATTTTATATAGGAGGAAGAGTTTATGGTTTCGAACTACCAATTAGAGAATTCCCCTGCAAAACCCCAGAAGAAGTTAGATCTACACTGCCATCAAATCATGATGTAGTTGCATTTCAATGCAGAAATCCAATTCATAGAGCACATTATGAATTATTTACTAATGCCTTACTTTCAGATAATGTCTCCTCTAACTCAGTTGTTTTAGTTCATCCAACTTGTGGACCAACTCAACAAGATGATATTCCTGGAAAAGTTAGATATTTGACCTATAAAGAATTAGAAGAGGAAATATCTGATGAAAGAATAAAATGGGCTTTTTTACCTTATTCAATGCATATGGCAGGGCCAAGAGAAGCTCTTCAACATATGATAATCAGAAGAAATTATGGCTGCACCCACTTTATTATTGGTAGAGATATGGCTGGTTGTAAGTCTTCATCAACTGGTGAAGATTTTTATGGTCCATATGACGCCCAGAATTTTGCGAATAAGTGTGCAGATGAATTGATGATGCAAACTGTTCCTTCAAAAAATTTAGTTTATACGAAGGAAAAAGGATATATAACAGCTGAAGAAGCTAAAGAATTTAATTATGAAATTATGAAACTTAGTGGTACTGAATTTAGAAAGAAATTGAGGAATGGCGAACCAATTCCTGAATGGTTTGCATTCAAAAGTGTAGTAGATGTTCTAAGACGCTCTTAATATTGTTTTATTATTAGTATTATAGATTTATTAAAGATTTTTTATCGTGAACAAACGTTGGAGAAACGTAGGACTTTATGTCCTAGCTGTCATTACTGTAATTTTCATTGGTACTTCAGTTTTTGATAAACCTAGTACTGAAAGTTCTACAAAGACCTTGAGATATAGTGATTTTATAGAGGCAGTACAAGATAAAGAAATCAGTAGAGTCCTAATATCTCCAGATAATGCCACAGCTCAAGTTGTTGAAAATGATGGGAGCAGGTCTGAGGTCAATTTAGCCCCTGACAAAGATTTATTAAAAATACTGACTGAGAATAATGTAGATATAGCTGTAACTCCTACAAAATTAGCCAATCCATGGCAACAGGCTGTAAGTAGCTTAATTTTCCCAGTACTTTTGATTGGAGGCCTATTTTTTCTTTTCAGAAGATCCCAAAGTGGTAATGCTGGAGGTGGTAACCCTGCCATGAGTTTTGGCAAAAGCAAAGCTAGACTCCAAATGGAACCATCTACACAAGTAACCTTTTCAGATGTTGCTGGTGTTGAAGGTGCAAAATTAGAACTCACAGAAGTTGTAGATTTTCTTAAGAGCCCAGATAGATTTACTGCAGTCGGAGCAAAAATTCCAAAAGGAGTTCTTCTTGTTGGCCCTCCTGGTACAGGAAAAACATTACTAGCAAAAGCAGTAGCTGGAGAAGCAGGTGTACCTTTTTTCTCAATATCTGGTTCAGAATTTGTAGAGATGTTTGTTGGGGTTGGAGCTAGTAGAGTTAGAGATCTTTTTGAACAAGCTAAAAAGAATGCTCCTTGTATTGTGTTTATTGACGAAATAGATGCAGTTGGAAGACAAAGAGGAGCTGGTATGGGCGGAGGAAATGATGAAAGAGAACAAACATTAAATCAACTCTTAACCGAAATGGATGGTTTTGAAGGTAATTCAGGAATAATAATAGTTGCTGCAACCAACAGACCAGATGTCTTAGATTCAGCTTTAATGCGTCCTGGAAGATTCGATAGACAGGTAACAGTAGATCGACCAGATTATGCTGGAAGATTGCAGATATTAAATGTTCATGCGAAAGATAAAACTCTTTCAAAAGACGTTGATTTAGATAAAGTTGCCAGAAGAACACCAGGATTTACTGGTGCAGATTTAGCTAATCTTTTAAATGAAGCAGCAATACTAGCAGCTAGAAAAGATTTAGATAAAGTAAGTAACGATGAAGTCGGTGATGCCATTGAAAGAGTTATGGCTGGCCCAGAAAAGAAAGATAGAGTCATCAGTGATAAGAAAAAAGAATTAGTTGCTTATCACGAAGCTGGTCATGCACTCGTTGGAGCATTAATGCCTGATTATGATCCAGTAGCAAAAGTCTCAATCATTCCAAGAGGTCAAGCTGGGGGTCTAACCTTCTTTACTCCAAGTGAAGAAAGAATGGAATCTGGTCTTTACTCTCGTTCTTACCTTCAAAATCAAATGGCTGTAGCTCTTGGTGGAAGAGTTGCTGAAGAAATAGTCTATGGAGAAGAAGAGGTAACAACCGGAGCTTCAAATGATTTACAACAAGTTGCCAATGTAGCAAGACAAATGATCACTAAATTCGGTATGAGTGACAAAATAGGTCCAGTCGCTCTAGGTCAATCTCAAGGTGGAATGTTTCTCGGAAGAGATATGAGTTCTACAAGAGACTTCTCTGAAGACACAGCCGCAACAATTGATGTAGAGGTTTCAGAACTTGTTGATGTTGCCTATAAGAGAGCTACAAAAGTTTTAACAGACAATAGAACTGTTCTTGACGAAATGGCTCAAATGCTAATTGAAAGAGAAACTATAGATACTGAAGATATCCAAGACTTGCTCAACCGCTCAGAAGTAAAAGTCGCAAACTATATTTAACGCGGAATTTTAAATTTTTAATGCATAATAAAGAAGATTCTTTTTCGGAGTACCTGAAAATTGAGTCTTTTTTTTTACTTATAAAACCTGAAGATAATATTTACTCAAATACCTCTATAAGAAATTCATTTTTTGAAGAATTAGAAAACTTAGTAAAATTAGGATTAAAGAATATTGAAATAAGTTGGTCTAACAACGAAAATTGGTTCGATTTTGTATCCGATATCAAAATTAAATATCCAAGAATTAATTTAGGCTCTGCCTCCATAGTTAATAAGCAATCAATAGAAGATTCTTTAAAAATTGGATTAAATTTTTCGATGATGAAATTTTGGGATAAAGATCTTTTCAATTATGCGCAGTCAAAAAATTATTTATTAATTCCTGGAATTAATAATTTAAAAGATCTTAAGGAAGCGATAGATTTAAATTGCAACATTATCAAAATTTACCCAATAAAAAGTAAAGATAGTTCGATAAATATACTCAACTATAAAAATATTGATTTCATTGCTGCTGGAGGACTATCAATCAATGATTTAAAAACTTATAAATCTTTAGGGTATAAAGCAGTTGTAATTGGAGATAAAGCTATCAAAAATAAAAAATTTGATCCAAAAATATATGAATGGCTCAAAAATAATTAAGTTAAGGATAAATATAATTTATTCAACAAAACTACTACTTATTTATTAAGTCACATTGAGCATGATTTAGAAGCAAATGATCAGCAAGTACTAAAGCTACCATAGCATCAACCATGGGAACTGCTCTTGGTAGAACGCATGGATCGTGTCTCCCTTTTGCTTTCATAAGTACTTCTTTACCTTCAGCATTTACTGTTTTCTGTTCTTTCCCGATGGTTGCTGTAGGTTTAAAAGCTATCTTCATCTCGATATTTTCACCATTACTTATTCCGCCCTGTATACCTCCTGAATTGTTTGATGTTGTTCTTAACTTACTAATATCATCAGACTTGATGAAGGCATCATTATGTTCGCTTCCTTTTAAATAAGTTCCAGAGAAACCTGAACCTATTTCAAAGCCTTTCGTGGCAGGCAAAGACATCAAAGCCTTTGCTAAATCAGCTTCTAATTTATCAAAAACAGGCATTCCAAGACCAGAGGGAACATTTCTTACTAGACATTCAATAACACCGCCGCAAGAGTCTCCTTGACGCTTTAATTCCTTAATTCTCTCGATCATTTCTGTTGATACCTTTTCATCAGGACATCTAACAATATTAGAATCTATTTTTTTGAGAGAAATCTTCTCTTTATTTATATCAGAATCAATATCATGTATACGCTTTACCCAAGATAGTATTTCAGTGTTACATGCATGAGAAGGTCTAAATACCTGCTCCAAATTATTATAATCTCCTGGTCTTTGATCCTTATTTCTTACCAACATTGCTATTGGAGTTCCAAGTGTTAACCCTTCCTTTATCCCACTTAATATTTCAATTTTATCTTCTTCATTTCTGGGTGTTGTAATGTCACTTTGGCCAGGTCTGCGCCTATCTAATTCATTTTGTATCAGATTTATATCTATTTTTAACTTAGGTGGACATCCATCAAGGATAACTCCTACTGCACCACCATGTGATTCTCCAAAAGTACTAACACGAAAAATTTTTCCAAAACTACTACTCATAGAAATATCAAATGTTTTATCTATATATAAACATTATATGAAACCAATTGAAAATTAAACAAAAAAAAGCCCCCAAAAAGGGGGCTTGTAAATTTAAGAACTTTAAGCTTAACCGATAGCTGGAGCTGAAAGAGCTACTGTTGTAGACTCAGCTGCTGCTAGATCAAGTGGGAAGTTGTGAGCGTTACGCTCGTGCATTACTTCCATACCTAGGTTTGCTCTGTTAAGAACGTCACCCCATGTAGGAACAATCTTACCGTTTGCATCAACAACTGACTGGTTGAAGTTGAAACCGTTAAGGTTGAATGCCATTGTGCAGATACCCATTGAAGTTAACCATACACAAACAACTGGGAATACAGCTAGGAAGAAGTGAAGACTTCTGCTGTTGTTGAAACTTGCATATTGGAAGATCAAACGACCGAAGTAGCCATGAGCTGCAACGATGTTATATGTTTCTTCTTCTTGTCCGAACTTGTAACCATAGTTCTGAGACTCTGTCTCAGTTGTTTCTCTGATTAGAGATGAAGTAACAAGTGAACCGTGCATAGCTGAGAATAAAGATCCTCCGAACATACCAGCAACACCAGCCATGTGGAATGGGTGCATAAGAATGTTGTGCTCTGCCTGGAAAACAAACATGAAGTTGAATGTTCCAGAGATACCTAGAGGCATTCCGTCAGAGAATGAACCTTGACCGAATGGGTATACAAGGAATACTGCGAAAGCTGCTGAAACTGGTGCAGAGTATGCAACACAGATCCAAGGACGCATACCTAAACGGTATGAAAGCTCCCACTGTCTTCCCATGTATGCTGAGATACCAATTAGGAAGTGGAAAATTACAAGCTGGTAAGGACCACCGTTGTATAACCACTCATCTACAGTAGCTGCTTCCCAAATTGGGTAGAAGTGTAGACCAATAGCGTTAGATGAAGGAACAACTGCACCTGAGATGATGTTGTTTCCATATAGGAATGAACCAGCAACTGGCTCTCTAATTCCGTCGATGTCTACTGGTGGTGCTGCGATGAATGCAACGATGAAGCAAGCCGCTGCTGTAAGAAGGCATGGAATCATTAAGACGCCGAACCAACCAACATAAATTCTGTTGTTAGTTGATGTTACCCACTCACAAAACTGTGGCCAACCTTTTAACAGCGAAGAACGCTGCTGCTGAATAGTTGTCATGAGTTCGTAAAGTATGTCTCTAAAGTGAGACGTGTAAATAAAAACGGAAAATAAATTCCGCTTCGAAGATTTTAGACCAAAATCGCTAAAAATGTGTAAATATTTTTTCTTTAAGTAAACTTATTTTTTGGAAAACAGGAGAAAAGAACTTCCATGTCTTAAGATTTTCTTTGTTATTGAGGATTCAACTTGGTAATAATCGAATGGCTTCTTAACGGAAAAAGATCTAGAGAGGTAGTTTCCTTAAGAGAGGCTAAGCATAGAAGACTGCAATTAGAGGCTTTTGGAGCTGTTATTTATTGGAGTGAAAGAATTTAGGTTTTTAAGGTTTAAAAATTAGAAAAAAAAATAAAAGTATTAAATATTAAATAAACTTATCTATAAAATAAAAAATCCTTATTAGTTTTCAACGATTTATTGTTCCGGTTTCTTAATTTAAAAACTTTCAAACTCTTGAACCCATTGTTTTTTGGAACAAATCACTTCTTTTTTTGTGTAGCTCATGGCAATTTTTTTTTCCTTATAAGCAACTTCTCCAATAAAAACAGGCCAAATCAATTGGTCCCGTTCATATTTGTGGATTATTCCTTGGCTATCCAGAAATAATGGATCTCCTTTTTTAATCATTTTCCAATCTTGGTTTATTCTCTCAGGATGAATTATGCCATCAATATCTCCCTTTTCATCTCTTGGATAATCTATACTCCCTTGATGAACGTGAACCACTAATTCCTTTGGAAGTTCTATAAGTTTATTTTTTAATTTATCTATCTCTTCCCTTAGGGAGCTAATTATTAGAGAGAATCTATTTATAATATTTTGATCATAAAAATTTTGTGCGACAGCTCCTATTTCAATAACTAAACCACATGGCCAAGCTTCTACAAGAAAGCCTGTTTGGGCTTTATCTTTTTCGTGCAAATAAATAGGCAATCCAAATTTGTTCTGCAGTAATGCAGCTAAACAAAAATCTTTGGATCTCCTCCCATACATAACAATGCTTGTTCCCATATTTGCAGTAGTAGTGTGCAAATCGATTGCAATTTGACAGGGTTTAGATCCGTCAATTCCAAATTCATCTACTAAAAAATTGGCTCTATTAGTTTCATAAAAGCTATTCTTGTGTTGATCAAAATTCTCACTTTCTTTAAAAGATCTATTTAAATCTACATCTATATATCTGCAACCTTTTTCATAGGCAGCAGGATTACCTATGATGTACTCATACTCAATACCATTATTTAAACTATTTTCCTTTCTATTAAATTGCTTAACAGCCCAAACAGGATTAATTTCATTCCCATGAGTGCCTGAAACGATAAGTATTCTTTGAACAGTCATTTTTTCTTTAAAAATAAAATTTTATGCAAAATAAATACCTTTATAAAAGGCCTAAAGGTATAACCATTAATAGTGAATACGATATTAATAATGAGAATGGACAAATTTATTTATTAGTAGGTCATTCTTGTCCATGGTGTCAAAGAACTTTACTCGTACACGAAATAAAAGATTTATCTAAAAAAGTTAAAGTAATTTTTTTAAAGGCAGATGTTGAGCATGGCGAATGGATTTTCAATACAAAGATTAAGGGATGTATAAGACTTTCAGACCTTTACAAAAAAGCTAATAAAAAGATTATTTTTAGAGCTACATTACCTCTTTTAATTAGCTTTGTAAAAGATGAAGTAAATATTCTGTCTAATGAAAGTTCACAGATTATAAGACTACTCAATTCAATAAAAAGTGAATCGAAATATCAGGCATTAAGTATTAAAGATGGTAATCAAAAATTTTTAGATTTAATTAATAACAGCATTAATGATGGCGTATATAAATGTGGTTTCGCCAGAAACCAGTCAGCTTACGAAAAAGCAAGTAAAAATCTTTTCGCAGCTATAAATGAAATTGAAAATTTACTACAGAAAAATAAAGGGGACTGGATATTTGGAGAAGAGTTAACCTACGCAGATATTTACCTTTTTCCAACGCTTATAAGATGGGAATTGATATATAGCAAACTTTTCAAATGTACTGAACAAGAACTATCAAGTTTTGAAAAGATTATTGAATGGAGATTAAAATTCTTTAAATTATCTAACGTAAATAGGACATGCTTCGACAATGAATGGAAAAAAGATTACTACAAAGCTTTATTCCCTTTAAACCCAAATCAAATAATCCCAGTTTTACCATCGCTAAAGGAAATAATGAAAGTAGAGACCTAAAAAAATAAATAAATCAATTTCAAAAAAAAATGATGTTGTAATGAACACTTATTTAGTTCATAGATAATGCAATTTCATTAGAAATTAACTATGTTATGTATGTCTACTAAAGTACGAAAAGCTTAAAATGAAATCCATTGACGAACACATCCAAAAAGATCAATCGGAAATCGAATCTGCAAAAGCAGAGGGCAATCTTCCAAAGGTCAGACATTTAACTGAAGAGCTAAAAGAACTCGAAGAGTATAAGGATCATCATCCAGATGATAAACATGACCCTAATGCTTTGGAACTATTCTGCGATGCCAACCCGGATGAACCAGAATGTCTTGTTTATGATGATTAAGTTTTCTTTTGATAGATAATGCACAATAAAAAAGGGCTCTAAAAGCCCTTTTTTTTATTTATTAATTCTATTAGTAATCTCTATTAAAGTCGGATGGACTTCCTGTAAGTGAACATACAACCGACTCTTCATTTTTCATTTCCTTGACTTCTACAATTGGTCTTCCCATTTTCTTCAAAACCTCAATATCTTGAATGGTTTGACATCTAGCTATTATTTTTCCTTGTTGATCAAAGCAAGTATAGAAATTCATATTGTGTTTAAAGAGGTATCTTATTTATGACTAATTTTCATTATTAAATCAAGTGTTTTTTTT